>JABAOE010000714.1_pt6 | contig 16908 bp, 16 predicted proteins | sample 7062141 | NCBI WGS metagenome assembly JABAOE01 (sample SAMN14538627, study PRJNA623070) | marine sediment metagenome | biome: marine biome [ENVO:00000428]; feature: marine pelagic biome [ENVO:01000023]; material: deep marine sediment [ENVO:00002113] | place: India: Gulf of Khambhat ... | reverse complement strand
AGCGTCATAGAAAGTCTCGCTTTCTTCGTGGCCGGCCCCCTGCGCCTTTCTTCGTCGCTCGAGGGGGCGAGTCATGAAGGGCGAGGGCATCGAACGCAAAGCAACAATGACATTTACAATACCGTTACCAAGCCTCTGCGCCTCTCCGTACGGCTGGTTAGAGCCCGTTCAACTGTAGCCCACCTCAAGGTACCAGCGTATTGCCCTCGCCCGAAAGGGCTCGCCCCTGAGAGCGGTAGATTTTTGGGACAATCACTCGGGGGAACCTTCAGCTCGGGGGCAGCCTCAAAACGAGTTACAAGTTGAAAGTTCTGAGGACTGAGTCGGGAGGTCTAGAAGCGCTCCAAAAAGAACAAGAAATCCATTCAATAAAAATAACGACCGACGGAGAGCTTGTTATGACTTCAACGGAAGGTGCAAGGGCAACTCTTCCTTCAACTTTTTGAGTGCTCTGCCACGATGGCTGATCTCGTTCTTGGTTTGCGGGTCCAGCTCGGCAAAGGTGAGACGTGCCGGCGGATAGATAAAGAGCGGATCATAGCCAAATCCTTTTTCCCCTCTCGGAGCAAAGGCAATCTTACCCTCACATTCCCCGCGGTAAAGCCACTCGCCACCCCCGAGGGATCTAGAAATACAAAGTGCGATGACGCACACGAAGCGCGCTCCGCGCTTATCTTCGGTTACGCCTGCCAGCTCCCGCAACAGCAAGTCGTTGTTCTTTTGATCGTTGCCTTCCTCACCGGCGTATCGCGCGGACAGGATACCCGGAGCCCCACCCAGAGCATTCACCTCCAGGCCCGAATCGTCCGCCAAGGTGACAGCGCCGGAGAAGTCTGCCAACGTGCGGGCCTTCTTCAGAGCGTTTTCCTCGAAGCTGCTGCCATCCTCGACGACCTTGGGCCAGCATTTCAATTCTGTGAGATTTAAAAACTGCCAGGGAATCTCCGACATAACCGAGGTCACCTCACGCAATTTTCCGACGTTGGTCGTTGCGAATAGAATTTTCACGGAGTGACGCTCAACGGATGGATGCCAGAGCTTTTTTCTGGACCTGGAGAAGCTCTTTGATTCCCTTTTGCGCCGCCTCGAGCATGCGGTCCAACCGGGCCTTGCTAAAGGGGACCTGCTCCGCTGTACCCTGAACCTCCACGAACTTCCCCGAACCGGTCATCACGAAGTTCATATCCACCTCTGCGTGACTATCCTCCGCCGCGTTGAGGTCCAGTGATACTTTGCCGTCGACAATACCCACGCTGACGGCCGCTACCGAATCTTCGATGAGTTTCGCCTCGCTGATTTCCGCCTCGGTGGACTTTCGTACCGCTTCCACCAGGGCAACATAGGCTCCGGTGATGGAAGCCGTACGTGTTCCGCCGTCTGCCTGGATGACGTCACAGTCAATCCACACGGTTCTCTCGCCAAGTGAATTCAGATTGGCTATGGCCCTAAGGCTGCGACCGATGAGCCGCTGAATTTCGTGGGTCCTGCCACCCACACGCCCCCGGGCTGATTCACGCGGGATGCGGGTTGGAGACGAAGAGGGCAACATCCCATATTCGGCAGTGATCCATCCTTTACCGGAGTTGCGCAGGAACAGGGGCACTTTACTCTCCACCTTCGCGGTGCAGATGACCCGGGTGCCGCCCACCTCGATCAATGCCGAACCATCCGCGTGTTGGATGAAGCCCGGTGTGATGGTAACCGGCCTCAGCTCTTTATCTTTTCTACCGTCCGCTCTCATGCAATGTTCCTTTTCTCCCAGAGATTGACCGCCCCACTGCCGGTACACAAACCTTCAACACGCGTGTTTTCCAAGTTTCCTGCATTCGACGATCCACAGGTTCAAATGGGATTGCAAATCGCCAAGGTCGTAAAAAAGCCTTTGTGCCGTGCGCAATCGGACTGTAACACGACCTGAATGCCCGTCCAAATGGATGGGATTCTCACCCCGTGAGTTGTCCGCCAGCCAGGCATCGGGCGGAGGACCGCCGGCCCCGCTCGTGATTTGATAGCGAAAGGTAATAGCGACTGTGTTTGATGGCACCGCATGGGTCAGGTTAATTTCCTTAAACACCTTTCCCTTCCTTTCCACCCAAAGCCCGGTCCATGAGCTCCACGGGATGAACAACCGAGACATTGACACGATGCTGCTTCAGGCCCTTTATCAATTGGAGGGAGCAACCCGGGTTACCGCTCACCACCACTTCGGCTCCGGTATCTTTGATCCGTTGAATTTTTCGCTGGAGAATTTCCTGAGACAGTTCCGGATGGAGTAAATTGTAGATGCCCGCGCTGCCGCAGCAGAATTCAGTCTCTTCAAGCTCCATAAGATTGAGGCCGGGAATGGACCTCAAAAGAGACCGGGGCTCTTCCCTCACCATCTGACCGTGGGCCAGGTGACACGCACTGTGGTACGTTGCGGTGAGGTTGAGCTCTTCCAGGCTATCCGTCAGGTTCTGCCCCGCGACTATTTCGGAAACGTCACGCACTTTCGCGCTGAAGGCTTCCGCCTTTTTCATGTAGAAAGGATCATCTTGAAGGAGCTGCCAATACTCTTTCATTACAGACCCGCATCCGGCGGCATTGACCGCAATCAAATCAACTCCCGCGCTTTCAAATACATCGATGGTCTTCCTTGCCAATGTCTTGGCCTGTTCCCTGCCACCTTCATGCACCAGCAGCGACCCGCAGCAGCCCTGCTGACCCGGCACCACGATATCGTAGCCAGCTGAGTTCAAAACCCGCGCCGTGGCTCGATTCACCTCCGGGAACAAATACCGTTGAACACATCCCAAAAGCAGTCCCACCCTGCCCTGAGACTTCCCCCTGGACTGCATGATCTCGGGCAGCCCGTGGGGAGATTTGGGAATAGTCGGTAGCAGACTCTCCATTTCTCCCAACCTTCCCAACAACATTAGCGCACCGGAGGCACGCAGTACCTTCTGTATGCCCGACCGCTGGTAGATTCGAAGCAGGCCCATCACGACCTTTAAAATCGTTACGTGGGTAAAGCTATGAAGGATAAAGCTCCGGAACCATCGGTCCGGCAGTGGCCGATGGTAGTGTCCCTCAATGTTCTCTCTGGCCGCTTCCATGAGAAAGCCGAATTTGACCCCCGACGGACACGCCGTCTCGCAGTTACGGCAGAGGAGACAGAGATCCATATGCTTGACGAAACTCTCGGTGATCGCCATCCGACCTTCGAAAACTTCGCGCATGAGATAGATCCGTCCCCTCGGAGTGTCCATCTCGTTTCCTAGAGCGAGGTAGGTGGGACAGTTGGGCAGGCAAAACCCACAGTGAACACAGTCCATGTAGAGTTCCGAGTCTAGCTGGTGGAGCTGACTTCCCGGTTCTGAATGTTGGCTCATCTTCTCAATCTCTACTCATCGAAAGTTAATTTTTAGGGCTTCAACTCGGATTCTCTCGCTAAGACGCCACAACCTGCAAAGGGCAGAGCGCAAAGCGCATAGAGTCCGGACATCTCTTTCCGCTTTTTTTCGATCCTCAATCTTCGATCCTCAATTCTCGATGCTCATCCTTCGTCGTCCGGTCCTTAGCACTTGTTACTCAGTACTAAACTGACGCTTTGCGCCCTGCGCTTAGCGCTTTGCTATCTTTTCTTAGATTCCCCCCACGAACCTGCCCGGGTTTAAAATCCTTTTGGGATCGAACTGATCTTTCAAGCGCTTCATCAAAGGCAGCGCGGTTCCCACAGGACCCCATACGTCAAGCGCACTTTTCATTTCAGGGGGCGCCTCCAGGACCACGAGACTCCCGCCGCCAGCCTGGGCGAAATCTCGTAATTGGACCACAGCCTCCGAAATCCCTTGTCGATAGCTTTCCTCTTCCCCTGCACGTTGAACGAACTGATACCTGACAATTCCAGAGCCCGCCTCGGAAACCATCGCAAGGTCCAGACCCATGCGCGAGGCAATCGTCTGACCGAGCTTTACAGCCTCGCCCACTTTAGTGAGCAGGACGCTCGCCTTGAGCACCACGCGTCGCTGATCCCCCATAGCAAACCCCCGGGCTGACGCCCAGAAGGAACAATGGCGTTCTTCGTCCAAGGTGGTTCCCTCTTGAACCTGCCGACGATGGACGTCTCGCTTTAACTGCTGGAGTTGGGCATCCACCGCATCGGAGCTAACGCTACCAAAGGCCACGGCGAGCCCAAATTGACCGTCCGGCCAGGAATGCCCCGTTTGTTGAACCACTCGATTTGCCGCTACCGGGCAAAATAGTTCCACCATCGAGGGAGCGAGCGTGGAGTCGAGCACACCGGCAACTAACATGCTCGCGTCATCAGCTGAGGCGCAGGGGATCAGTTGGGTTTTTTCCACCCGGGGAATGGGGTACAGCCTGAAGGTAGCCTCGACGATGACCCCCAGGGTGCCCAATGAGCCGATGAAGAGCTTATTCATGTCGTAACCGCTGACACTCTTCACCACTTTGGCGCCGCCCTTAATAATCGATCCATCGACTAGGACCGCGCGAACGGCGATAAGAAGATCCCTGGCACTACCGTAACGATACCTCAGGGGCCCACTGCTGTTGGCTGCTAGTATTCCTCCCAAGGTTGCCGTATCGGCAAACGGGGAGTCCAGGGCAATAAACTGCCCGGCGTCTTTCAGGACCGTCTGTGCTTCAAGGAGAGTGATCCCCGCCTGGAAGGTAGCGGTCATATCAGCGGGCTCATGATCCACGAGGCGATTCAATCGTTTAAGACAGAGGACAACGTCAACCGCGTCGGGAGCCCTCCCCAGCATAACCTTGGTTCCGCCGCCGCGGGGCGACACCCTTAATCCTTCCACGGAAGCGAAGGCCAAGACCATCGCTACCTCCTCTACCGAACCGGGAAATACAACCGCCCGGGGTACCATTCCATCGACGGCGCTCGCATTTACCCCTCCATCAACCACTACATGCTGCTCACCCACCATCTTGTTCAGCCGTTTCAGCAAATCGTTTTGTGAGAGCAAAATGGAATTTACCCTGAGCCTTGAGATTCGCAAGGAATGTAAATTTAACTACGCTTGTTCCAAAACCCGCCGGAGCGCTTCGCTTTGGTTGGACATACCTGTCGTCGCACTGGCATCACCGGTGGGAAATATTTTTCCGGGATTTAAGAGTCCATCCGGATCGAAGGCCCGTTTCACCTTAGCCATGGCCTCCAGATCATCGCCGCTGTACATGACCGGCATGTATTCACGCTTCTCCAAACCGATCCCATGCTCTCCGGTGAGACTGCCTCCCATATCAATGCACGCCTTGATGATTTCACTGCCCATTTCCTCCGCTTTTCCAAGTTCCCCCTCGTTTCTCGAATCGTAGAGCAGCAAGGGATGGAGGTTGCCGTCGCCCGCGTGAAAGACATTGGCAACTCTGAGACCGTATTTTTGCGCCAATTCCTCGATGAACCTCATGATGGGCGGGAGCTTGGTTCTTGGTATGACCGTGTCCTGGACATAGTAATCCGGACCCAGTCTCCCCATAGAGGCAAACGCGGATTTGCGCCCCTTCCACAGTTGCATGCGGTCATTCTCGTCTTTGGCCACCCTGACCTCGCGCACGTGGTTTTCCCGACAGACTTGAACAATGGGCTCTACCATCGCCAAGACCTCATCCTTCGGTCCGTCCACCTCAATGAGCAAGACAGCACCGGCATCCAGCGGGTACCCTGCCCCCACCCCTTTTTCCACCGCCTGGATGCTCAAGTTATCCATCATCTCCACGGCTGCGGGAATGATCCCCCGCGCCACGATCCCTGACACGGTGTTGGAGGCGTCGTCAATGGATTCGAAGACACCCAACAGAGTTTGCACACTCTCCGGTGTGCGAAGGATGCGGACAAAGACTTTGCTGGCGATCCCCAGGGTTCCTTCAGAACCCACAAATACCCCCGTCAGATCGTAACCGGGGGAATCCAAGGTTTTTCCACCGACGCGAACCGTTTCACCGTTGCACAGGATGATATCCAGACCAAGCACGTGGTTGGTTGTGACACCGTATTTCGGAGTGCGGGGCCCGCCGGAATTTTCTCCCACGTTGCCACCGATGGTACACGCGGTTTGGCTTGCCGGGTCCGGTGAATAACAGTAACCGCGCTGGGATAGGGCATGGTTTAGCCAAACGTTGACCATTCCAGGCTCCAGCACCGCACGCTGGTTATCGTAATCGATCTCAAGAATTTCTTTGATTCGGTTGAGGCCGATCAGCACCCCGCCATCGATGGGAAGGGCCCCACCGGAAAGCCCCGTACCGGCACCCCGCACGACGAAAGGGCATCCCCCTCCCCGACAGACCTCCACGACCCTGGAAACCTCCTCCGTGCTACGGGGGAGGACCACGATGTCCGGCCGCGCCTTGAAGACCGTGAGACCATCCGTCTCGTAGACCCTGAGCTCATCCGTATCCACCACAACGCCGTCCCTACCGACAACAGCAACGAGTTCACCGGCGATTCGATCCCTATCCTTCACAACCGGATCTCCGAGTCTATAGATGGAAAACCACCATCTTGAGTTCCGTCATCTCCTCCACCGCGTAACCGGGTCCTTCCTTACCGAATCCCGATTCTTTCAAGCCGCCATAGGGCATGAGATCCGCCCGCCATTGTGGTCCCCAGTTAATGTGGAGGTTCCCAGACTCGACTTGCTGAGCGAACTTCATCGCCCAGTCGAGATTCTCCGTGAAGATCCCGGCGGACAATCCATAAACTGTGCCGTTGGCCAACTCAATGGCCTCTTCGATGGACTCAAAGGGGGTCACCGCCACCGCCGGGCCGAAAAGCTCTTCGGCAGAGATTTTCATCTCCGGCTTGACGTCCGCCACCACCGTGGGCGCGTAAACGGCTCCTTGTCTATCTCCCCCCGCCGTAACACGGGCGCCCTCCGCCACCGCCTCTCGGACCCATTGCTCGACACGCGCGGCATCGTCCTCGCGGACCATGGGGCCTACTTTGGTCTGCTCAAGCAGCTGATCGCCGGTGGTGAGGTTAGCTATTTTAGGGTTCAAGACACTGAGCAAATCCCCGTAGACCTTGCCCGCGGTGATCACCCTCTGGGTCGAAATACACACCTGCCCGGCATTGGCATACCCAGTGGAAGCCACCGCCGAGGCAACTTTCTCCAGATCGGCGTCGGGCATCACAATCAAGGGGCAGTTGGAACCCAGTTCCATGGTAACTTTTTTTATGCCCGCAACACGGCAGATCCGATCCCCAACATCCCGGCTGCCGGTAAATGTGATCTTGCGCACGCGGCGATCGGAAACCAAAGCATCTCCGATTTCACCGCCGGAGCCCGTGATGCACTGAATGCCCTCCGGCGGGAGGCCCGCTTCCAGGAGAACCTCAGTGAGCTTGAGCGCGGAAAGGGGAGTGTCCGTCGCCGGCTTGATGATCACGGAGTTGCCAGCAGCGAGAGCCGGCCCCACCTTGTGGCAAACCAGGTTCAGGGGAAAGTTAAACGGACTGATGGCCGCCACGACACCACAGGGCACCCTCAAAGTAAAACCAAGTTTTTTTGACCCGCTGGGGTCGCCATCCAAAGGGACGGTTTCCCCATGGAGCCTCTTTGCCTCTTCGGCTGAGCCCATCAGGGTCTCTACAGCACGGGCCGCCTCACCACGTCCTTCGGCAATGATCTTACCCTCTTCCCGGGAGATTACCTGACCAAATTCTTCTGTTCGAGCAGCGATTAAATCTGCTGATTTTCTAAGGATTTTCCACTTTTCATAGCCTGACAGCTGCGCCATAACCTTCGCTCCCTTGTCGGCGAAGTCGAGGGCTTGGTCCAAATCCGCAGCGCTCCCCCTGGGAACGGTATCAATCAACTCGTCATTAAAGGGGTTTTTAACTTCTATGACCTTAGGCTTGTCTATCCAGCGACCTGCCACAAACATTTTCATCGGGTTGGTCCTCCCCGTAGGTTTTGATCTTGTCTCGAAAACTACCCGCTCATCCAGGCGGGTGTCAACAATGATCCAATATGATATGCATATAAGTAGGCCGTTCAGGGGAAATACGACTCGTTAGATCCCAGGGCTCACCTTCCGAACCGTCTGTCAGTGCAAATACTTATTTATGTAGAGCCTTCGGTCCCAACAAGAGTAGTAACGTGAGTTATTTACTTTCTCGAACCGCTACGGGCGTGATGGGCATTCTCTCAGAGCCCATTGCGCGCAAATTGGGGCGTTTTTGTGGTTACTTCGCGTCATACCTCTGCCGCGGGCGAATGCGGTTAGCCGCTCGGCATATGGGTAGGGTCCTGGGTTCGGACGCGGACCTCGGGCAGGCTGCCCGGGAGGTCTTCGCCAATTATGGTCAATACTGGGCGGAAATTTTCTGGACTCATTCCCACGGCATTGCGGAAGTAGACGGAAGAATCAAGGTGGATGGTATCGAGGAGCTACGCAAGGCCCGTGACCTGGGAAGAGGAATGATTTTGGCGTTCCCCCATTTAGGCAACTGGGATATGGCGGGCCCCGTAGCACTCAGGGAACACATCGCCCTCACAGCGGTGGTCCAAGCCCCTCCGAAACTCAGGTCCAGACAATATGTTATCCAACTGCAAAGGAGCCTTGGCATTGAGGTGGTATTCGCCGAGCCCAGCGGTCTCTCTACTGGAGCGTTGGTAAAAAAGCTACGGAACGGTGGTGCCGTGGCGTTTCTCAGTGACCGGGATGTTACCGGGACCGGTGTCCCGGTACAGTTTTTTGAGGAAGAAACGACACTTCCTTCAGGCCCAGCCACCCTGGCGCAACTCACCGGGGCGCCGATATTTCCTGTCGCGGTGTATTTTCAGCCGGATGGCGGCCACCGGTTGGTTGTTCAGCCACCCCTGGAGCAGGTCACCACCGGCAGCCTCGAGCAGCGACTGAGAATCCGCACTCAGCGACTCGCCATCGCCCTCGAAAAGTTGGTCAAGGAGGCCCCGACCCAATGGCATCTGCTGCGCCCGAACTGGCCTTCTGACAGAAACGGCTCGGGACCGGTTTAACCTCCGTAATTCAGGCCGTGATCCCGCATTAGGATCGTCTGGTCCTCCCGGCGCACCCCCGCATCCACCACCTCTCCGACAAAAAGAGTATGGTCTCCCTTGGCTACTTCACCCACAACCTTGCATTCCCACCAAGCCGGGGAATTCAACAGGAGTGGGCACCCGGTTTGTTTTCCGATTTCGAAACCTTCGCCGCCGATGGAGTTGCCGTCTGCCTGATGTGATTTGAAAAAGTTGAAGGCCAAATCCTTTTTATCCTTACCGATGACATTGACAGCAAAGACGTTCGTATCTTTGATTTGCTGATGAACGCCGGAATCGGCTTTGACTCCGACGGCCACCAGGGGTGGCTTGAATGAAGTCTGTGTGGCCCAGTTGATGGTTGCCGCATTCACGTTCTTTCCCTGGTTGTCTTTCGTCGTCAAAATGAACATTCCGTAGGGGATCATTCGTAACGCTGTTTTTTTACTTGCTTCATCCATGTCAAAACCTCCTTTGGTGTTTCCTAGCGAACCTTCAGATCAAAGGCCACGGGCCCTTTCTCACCTTTGCGGGTTTGAAACTGAACACTGTCCCCCTCGTTGATGTCTTCAAACTGACCTCGGGGGGCGAGACTTCCGCGATGAAAGAACACGTCGTCGCTTCCGTCATCGGGAACAATAAACCCGAAACCCTTTTGCCGAACTAGCTTTTTAACCGTTCCGGTCATGATGGGACCTTCTTCCCCAGTGAAATTACACTTCTCATAATCCCGCAAAATGACCAAGTCAAGAAACAACGAATACCGATTGGCAACCCAAGTAGAAAAGGATTCATTCCTGAATGAGAAACAAAACCGAGACTGAATTGGACAATTGACCTGTTCCCCACGACAGGATCATGTCATAGCATGGGAACTCGTTTTAAACCTGGTCCGTTTGTATAGACATAATAGAACCGATCGTTTGCTCTTGAAAAAGTAAGCTATCAGGAATAAAAAAATTAGAGTTTCTAGAAATTGGCCCTAAAGTCCTTGGGGCCGAGCCAATTTAATGCTATAAGCTATTAGGCAGGTAAACGTTTATTCGGTTATGTTTACCCTAGGGATGGAGGTAGGGTAAAAGAGACCAGCCTAGAGGACCCGCCCGCAAGTCGTGAACGGATTCGATCAAATTTTCACTATCACACAGGTGTCGGGGCATTCTGACGAAGGCCCAGCGGCAATTTGAAGGGAAAAATAATGAGCAAAGTTGATCTTGCCATCGCAATCGGCGGCGCCGCCGGACAAGGAATTGCGACGCCCGGGGATATCCTGGCTCGTATATTTGTTCGCCGGGGACTTCATCTAAACGCGTACAACGCCTACCAATCCATTATCCGCGGCGGCCATATTTTTCTGACACTCCGTACCAGCGAAAAACCCGTACTTAGCATGGGCGATAAACTCGACGTACTGATCCCCTTGAACCAGGACACCATGGATCGTCATCTCAGACTAATGAAGTCGGGGTCTACGATCCTCTTCAACAGCGACAAGATTAAACCTGGTACCCCCAACAAAGGAGCACAGCTCTGTCCCTTCTCAGTCAAGGAATTGGCTCCTACCGTCAAGGGAGACCTGGTTCAAAACACTATTGCCCTTTCCGCCGTCCTCCAACTGATCGGCGTTGATTTCAGTATTCTGGAAGACATTCTCACCCTCCAGTTCAAAAGAAAGGGACAGGCGGTAGTGGATGAAAATGTCGGGGTAGCCCGCGCAGGTTATGATTATGCCGCTCAACACTTCAAACCGTTTCCCTTCTCTCTTCCCGATACCGGCAAAAAGCTGGCGTTCTTTGAAGGGAACCAGGCCCTGGCAATGGGCGGTGCGGCGGCCGGCGTGAAATTTTACTGTGCCTATCCCATGAGTCCTTCCACTGGAGTTCTCCACTGGATGGCACGTCACGCCCGCCAACTGGGAATCATGGTGCGGCAGGTGGAGGATGAACTGGGAGTGGTTAATATGGCGACGGGTGCGGCACACGTAGGCTGCCGTGCCATGTGCGCTACTTCCGGAGGCGGTTTCGCTCTCATGACGGAAGGACTCGGTTCAGCCTCAATGATGGAGATTCCCCTGGTCTGCATCAACGTGCAGAGAGCGGGGCCGGCCACAGGCGTCCCCACGAAAACCGAACAGGGCGATCTCTGGCAGGCGTTGGGGGCCGGTCAGGGCGACTATCCGCGCATTATCGTCGCACCAACGAATATTACCGATTGTTTCAAAACAGTCCCCCAGCTATTCAATCTGGTAGACAAATTTCAGTGCCCCGGCATAATTCTCACCGACCTCCTCCTTTCCGAGGGACGGTCCAGCATTGACCCTGCGGAATTGGACTTCAATGTTCCCATCGATCGTGGTGAGGTCATCGGACTCAATGGCAGCACGGCGCCCGTCAATGGCGGATACAAACGCTTCCTGTTGACCAAAAGCGGGATTTCACCCCGTGCTCTCCCTGGCACACCGGGTTACGTCCATGTCGTAGCCACCGATGATCACGATGAAGACGGTGTACTGATCAGTGATGAATTCACCAATCCCCACAAGCGGCAGGCCAGCCATGAGAAACGCATGCGCAAAATGAAGGGAGTTCTTCCGCTGATAAAGGCGCCCAAACTTTTTGGCCCTACTACCGCAAAGGTAACCCTGGTTGGTTGGGGATCCACCGAAGGCGTCATCCGCGAGGCCATAGAAAAACTCAAAGAAGAAAAAATTGTGGCCAACAACCTTCAAATCAAGTGGATTGTTCCCCTTCACGCCAAAGCCATTCTCACCACCCTTTCAAAGAGCAAAAAAATCATCATTGTCGAAAACAACTACAGCGGCCAATTCGCCAGGTATCTTCGGTCGGAAACGGGCATTGACGCGCATGGCCACATCCGAAAGTACGACGGCGAGCCCTTTATGCCCCATCATATTGTGGACGGGGTGAAGAAGATTATCGCCGGCAAATCCACCCAGTATGTACCGGTTCACGAGATTACAGTTTGAGGAGAAATCATGAGTACACCCATGGCAGAAATAGAAACCAGAACAGGGTCGCAATTGGAACGGCCCAAACTGACCGTCAAAGACTTCAAGGGACTGGTCGAACCCGATTGGTGCCCGGGATGCGGCGACTTCGGGGTGCTCATCGCCCTTAAACAGGCCATCGTGGAATTAGGGCTTTACCCTCACGAGGTGATGACCGTGAGTGGCATTGGCTGCTCATCCAACCTGCCTGGTTACGTCAACGCATACGGCATGCACACGCTCCATGGCCGCTCCCTGGCGGTGGCCACAGGCGCCCAGCTGGCCAATCACAAGCTCAAGATTATCGCTGCCGGCGGCGATGGCGACGGCTACGGTATCGGTGGCAACCACTTCGTCCATACCATGCGCCGAAATGTGGACCTGACCTACATCGTCATGGACAACCAAATCTACGGTTTGACCACCGGCCAGATTTCACCCACCAGCATCAAGGGAATGGTCACCAAGAGCACACCCTTTGGCAGCGTGGAAAATCCCATCAATCCGATTCCCCTCGCCATTGCGGCGGGAGCGACTTACGTGGCCCGGGGTTATACGGGCCAGGTCAAGCACCTCGCAGAGCTCATCAAAGGAGGCATCGAGCACAAGGGCTTTGCGCTCATCGACGCCTTCAGTCCCTGCGTTACATACAATCAGGATAACGGGCACGATTTCTTTAAACAGCGCACCCGAAAGCTCGAAGACATGGGCCACGACCCGACGAATTTCCAGGCGGCCATGGAAAAAGGCTACATGTGGGGTGAAGAAATCCCCATCGGTCTTTTCTGGAAGCGCAACGACTTACCCGCGCTCGATGAGTTGGAACCGGTCTTGCAAGAGGATGCGCCGCTTTCGCGCCGTCCCCTGGGTATTTCGTCGGAAGACGCTCAAGCTCTGATCAAAGAGCTGATGTAGGCCGATTGCCGAGTTGACCCTCCTTTTGTCCTAGCTCTCGGATTGCTTCTGTACCGACGATGGGTGCGAGGCCCGACCTATACCCATCTACGAGGTTGCAATTTGTCAGCGAATTGATTTACGTTGCAACATCGAATGCACCCTGAGGTTACGACACGATGCCATGTCTTCTCATTGAGGATCTTGGCCAAATGGAGTATTTGGCCGCCCGATCCCGCCAAGAAATCATCCTCAAACAAAAGCAGAAGGGCGACCCCACGGACCGCCTGCTGCTCGTGGAACACCCTCATGTGTTTACCCTGGGCCTGAGTGGCAAGAAAGAAAACCTGCTGAATGCTGGGGCGGTACCCTGCCACTCCACCGGGCGGGGCGGCGACATTACCTACCACGGACCGGGTCAACTGGTGATTTATCCCCTGGTTGACCTCAAATCTACGCTACGAAAAAAAGTTCACACCTATCTTCAAAATCTAGAGATGAGTCTCATCGAAACGTTATCGGGATTCGACATTCAAGCCGTGCGGCGCCCGCCCTGGACCGGTGTCTGGATAGGCAATCGTAAGATTGCATCCATCGGCATTGCTGTGCGGAAGGGAATTACCTATCACGGCGCGGCCCTGAACGTGAATTCCGATTTGAGTTACTTCAACCGTATCGTCCCCTGCGGTCTTCCCTGGGCAGAAATGACTTCCATGGCCCGGGAGCTGGAAAGAGCCCTCGACTTCGAGCAGGTGAAAGAGCAATTTGTCGAATCCTTTATCAAACGATTTCGTTATTCGGATTTCACGAGAGCATGCCAAGACGACACCCAGACTGGATCAAAGTTAGACCCCCAGGAAGTGCAAACTATCTCCGTCTGAAGCGAATGCTGAGACGGCAGAGCCTTCACACCGTTTGCGAGGAGGCGCGTTGCCCCAACGCAGGGGAATGTTGGGAACACAACACCGCCACGTTCCTGATCCTGGGAGATGTCTGTACCCGGGGCTGCCGTTTCTGCGCCATCAGCAAGGGGAAACCCAGCCAACTGGATCCGGAGGAACCCCGGAAGGTCGGACTCATGGTCAAAGACCTCGGTTTGGATCACATCGTCGTGACCTCCGTGGACCGCGACGACCTGCCGGACGGAGGTTCAATTCATTTTGCCAAAACTGTATTCTGGATTAAGAACTACAACCCGGGCACTCGCGTGGAAGTGCTCATACCGGACTTTCGGGGAAACTCCCGGGCTCTGGAGACGGTGGTCCACTCCGGCATCAACATCTTAAACCATAATATCGAAACGGTTCCCCGGCTTTACAGGAAGGTACGGCCCGGAGCGATCTACCAGCGCTCCCTCGAGATTCTGAAGATGGCAAAGGCTCTCCGGGGAGAGCTGCTCACCAAATCGGGACTGATGCTGGGGGTCGGTGAGACTTTGGACGAGGTCATGGATACCCTCGAAGACTTGCGACGCATAAATTGCGATATCGTGACCCTGGGACAGTACCTCCAGCCGTCAGCGGATCAGCTAAAGGTGGAAAGATACGTGCCTCCGGAAGAGTTTCAACGACTCAAAACCCAGGCGGAGAAACTCGGCTTTCGGCATGTGGAATCAGGGCCGTTGGTTCGAAGCTCTTACCATGCCTGGAGCCACGTCCAGTGACCCCGTTGAGTATTATCCACGACCGAGATTAGTGGTCCCGATCTAGGGTTACTCCACGGGGTGACGGGCTCCAGGATGACATTTCATTTTTCTGTGGGATGCTTGATTTAGGCGGGGCCGAGAATTACGGAGCGAAGTTCCTCACCCCTTCTTCTTCTGGTACCACTCCGCATTGATCTGAATAAAGTTTTTCCACTTTTCCGGTGTCGCGGCTTCCTCAAAAATAGCCTCAACGGGGCAAACCGGCTCACAGGCACCACAATCGATGCATTCCTCAGGGTCGATGTAGAGCATCTTTTCTTTCTCGAATTCTTCTGTCTCATTTTTGGTGGGGTGAATACAATCCACCGGACAGACATCCACGCATGCCGCGTCCTTCACATCGATGCAAGGCTCCGCAATGATATAGGTCATCTCCTTCTCCTCCTACCTTTGTTCTAATAATATTTGATTGCTTTCTAGTATGGTTCCCTACCCTTTGACTACCCCCAAAGGGCGGAAACGGGCGACCTTTTTTGAGATGGCCGCTCGGTCCATAGTTTCTACCACAGCCGCAACGTCTTTGTAAGCGTGAGGCATCTCCTCCGCCATGGTGGCCCGACCCTGGTAGCGCGCCACAACCCCCCGGCGTTTCATTTCCTGATCAATGTTCAGGCTGCGACTGGTCCTCTTGGACTGGGCCCGGCTCATGACTCTGCCGGCACCGTGACAGGTGCTGCCGAAGCTGGACCTCATGGCCTCCTCGGTTCCCACCAGGAGATAAGAATAGCGGCCCATATCACCGGGGACAAGCACCGGTTGCCCAATGTTTTTGTAATCTTGCGGAATCGATGGATGGCCGGGAGCAAAAGCTCTAGTGGCTCCTTTGCGATGGACACAGACCCTGCGCATCTCGCCGTTCACCACATGTTCTTCAATCTTGGCGATATTATGGCACACGTCATAAATCAGCGAAAATCCAAGTTCCCGGGGGCCCATATCGAGGACCTCGAGAAACGCCTTCTCGGCCTGACTCATGATGACCTGGCGATTGGCCCAAGCATAATTGGCGGCGCAGGCCATGGAGGCCAGGTAGTCCTGTCCCTCGGGGGACTGCAACGGGGTACAGGCCAGTTGCCGGTCCGGGAGGTCGATACCATACTTCCTCGTGGCCTGTCCCATGACCTTGAGGGAATCCTCACAGGTCTGATAACCCAAACCTCGGGAGCCCGTATGAATGAGCACCACCACCTGTTCGGGAAAGAGTCCCAAGGAATTCGCCTCGTGCGCCAGATAGATTTCCTCTACCCGGCCCACCTCCAGAAAATGGTTTCCAGATCCCAAGGTCCCAACCTGTCTAAGCCCTCGCTCTATGGCGCGGTCGCTCAACAAATCGGCATCGGCAAGTTGGAGTGCACCCTGTTCCTCCATGTGATCAAGGTCTTCTTGCCGGCCGAAACCTTGTTCCACCGCCCAGCGTGCTCCCCTGGATAGCAATCGCTTTTCTTCATCCTTACTCACCTTGGGGATGGCCCCTTCCGAGCCCACTCCTGAGGGCACCATGGAAAAGAGGGCGTTCACCAGGGGAGTCATTTTATTCTCGATATCACCGTAAACTAGATTGGTTCGTACCAGACGGACACCGCAATTGATGTCGTAGCCGACACCGCCGGGAGAGATCACGCCCTCCTGCAAATCCAACGCGGCCACGCCCCCAATGGGGAAACCGTAACCCCAGTGGATATCCGGCATGGCCAACGAGTATCCTACGATGCCCGGCAAGCAGGCCACGTTCATCACTTGACGCAGGCTGTTGTCGTCTTTGAGACCGGGAAGCAGCTCCTCGCCGGCGTAGATTCGTCCCGGCACTCTCATTTGGCCCTGTCTGGGGATTTCCCACAGGCATTCCCCTATCCGATGGAGCCCAAAGGGTTCCGGCATTCCAGTGTCCACTCTAGACATCAAATATCACCTTTGCTCGCCACCGTTGGTTTTCCTGCCAGACTCTAAAACCATGATAGGTCACGCCCTTGATTTCGGTGCGGAACCCGTGGCGATTCAAATCCAGCTTCTCTCCCCGGACGACTCCTTCCACGTACCCTTCGCGTATCTCCGTGACCTCGCATTGAGCGCCCACGAAGCCAAGGAGATTAAACTGGGCCAGGAGTTCACGTAGCCACGCGTGAAAGAGATCTTCCCAGTTTTCCCCCGTCGCCGTAACCTTAATACTCTCTTTCGAGCCGACCCCCGGTCTGTCCACTATCACTCCATAGAGTGCTTCCCCCGCTGATGAGAAAAGCGAGGCCAGATCTGTTGCCTCGACCTCTATGCCAACGTCTGCC
>JABAOE010018519.1_pt1 | contig 16920 bp, 13 predicted proteins | sample 7062141 | NCBI WGS metagenome assembly JABAOE01 (sample SAMN14538627, study PRJNA623070) | marine sediment metagenome | biome: marine biome [ENVO:00000428]; feature: marine pelagic biome [ENVO:01000023]; material: deep marine sediment [ENVO:00002113] | place: India: Gulf of Khambhat ... | reverse complement strand
CGGGAGCGGCTTCCGGGCAAGGTCACGTTCGAGGTCGAGCCTGGGGACCGCCTCCTGGTCCGAACGCCCGGTGGCGGGGGGTGGGGCGCAGCGCGTTGAGAACGGCGCCGCCTCGGCGGGGCGGCGGCGGGAGGGCAGATGACCGGCGCCGGTAGGCTCGGCCCCCATGAGCTTCGTCGACGCCCTGCACTCCGTCGTCGGTCGGGAGCGGGTTCGGTCCCAACCGCTCGAGCTGCTCCTGTTCGCCAAGGACGCCGGAGTGCGGGCCGGCACCGCGGCCGCGGTCGTGTTTCCCGAAACGGCCGAGGAGACGGCGGCGTGTGTGCGCACCGCCCGCGAGTGGAGTGTCCCCGTGATACCCCGCGGCGCCGGCACCGGGCTGGCGGGAGGCGCCGTCCCCGAGGAGCCCGGGCTCGTCGTCGTGATGACGAGGATGAACCGGATCCACTCCGTCGACGTCGCCGGCCGAACCGCCTGGGTCGGACCCGGCGTCATCAACCTCGACCTGTCGGTAGAGCTGCAGCGGCATGGGCTCCACTACGCCCCGGACCCCTCGTCCCAGTCGGCGTGCACGATCGGCGGGAACGTCGGCACCAACGCCGGCGGGCCGCATTGTCTCGCCGAGGGAACCACGGTCGCCCACATCCTCGCGGTCGAGCTCGTCACCGCCGACGGAGAGATACGCGTCCTCGGCGGCGAGGCTCCCGACCCGCCGGGGCTCGACCTGCGCGGCGTCGTCGTGGGCTCGGAGGGGACGCTCGGTCTCGTGACGAGGATCCTCGTCAAGCTCACGCAGAACCCGCCCCACGTCCGGACGCTGCTCATCGCCTTCGACGACGTCGCCGCGGCGGCGAAGACCGTCTCGGACGTCATCGCGGCCGGCATCGTGCCTGCGGCCCTCGAGATGATGGACCGCGAGATGGTCCGCGCCGTCGAGAACTTCGTTCACGCCGGGTTCCCCACCGAGGCCGCCGCCGTGCTGCTCGCCGAGGTCACCGGCTTCGAGGACGGCGTCGTCGCCGAAGCCGGCACCATCGCCCGCATCGCCGATGCGGCCGGGGCGAGGGAGGTGCGGGTGGCCGGGGAGGGTACCGAGCGCGACGAGTGGTGGCGGGGACGCAAGTCGGCGTTCGGCGCCGTCGCCCAGGCCGCCCCCGACTACTACCTCCACGACACGGTCGTTCCCAGGACGAAACTCGTCGACGTCCTCACGAAGGTCTACGAGATCGGCGGGCGGCACGGCCTCACCATGCTCAACGTCTTCCACGCCGGGGACGGCAACCTCCACCCGCTCGTGGCGTTCGATGCCCGGGAGCCGGGCATGCTCGACAGGGTCGAGGAGGCGGCGAAGGAGATGGTGCGTGTCTCCGTCGAGGCCGGCGGCTCCCTCTCCGGCGAACACGGTGTCGGGTCGGAGAAGCGGGACCTGATGCCGCTCGTGTTCGACCCGGTGGACCTCGACGCCCAGGCGCGGCTCCGGGACGCCTTCGATCCCGACGGGTTGTTCAACCCGGGGAAGGTGCTCCCATCGGGTTCCCGATGCGCCGACTTCGACTACGTCGCCGCAGGTGCGATGCCGTGACCGACCCAGCAGACGGGGCGCTCGCCCCGTATCTCGACACGACCCCGGATCCACTCCCGGACGGGCTCCCACCTGTCCGGCACGTGGTCGCCCCCCGCTCCGTCGAGGAGGCGGCGGCCGTCCTCGCCATCGCGTCCCGCCGCGGCCTTTCGGTTCTCGTCTGGGGGGGCGGCACCCACCAGGGCTACGGCCATCCGGTCGACGCCGATGTCGTGGTGCTGACGACCGAGATGCGCCGGGTCATCGAGTGGCTGCCGGACGACCTGACCGTGGTGGTCGAAGCCGGCGTTCCCGTCGCGGAGCTGACCGCGATGCTCGACGAGCGCTCCCAGACCCCGGTGCTGCCGGAGCACCCTGGCGATGCCACGGTGGGTGGCGTCGTCGCCGCCGGGGTCTCCGGATGGGGGAGGCTGCGCTACGGCCCGGTGCGGGACCGGGTCCTGGAGGTCGTCCTGGCCACGGGCGACGGGAGAGTCGTCACCGGTGGGGGGCGGGTGGTGAAGAACGTGACCGGATACGATCTGCCCCGCCTCGCCACCGGATCCCTCGGCTCGCTCGGTGTCATCGGGTCGTTGTGCCTGAAGCTGTGGCCCCGCCCGTCGTTCGCGGCGACCGTGGCGGTGTCCGACCCGGTGGAGGCTCTGGCGACGGCCTTCCGGCCGCTCGCCGTCCTCGAGACCGACGGCGGCACGTGGACGTATCTCACGGGGACCGAGGCGGAGGNNCGGCGGCGCGGTCGAGGAGGGCCTGTCGTGGCCGGATCCCCTCGACACCGAGGGCGTCGTCGTCGTGCGGGTGCCGCCGCGACTGACCGCCGAAGCGGTGCGCCGGGTGCGCTCGATCGGCGGTGGCGTCCGCTTCCACGCAGCCCACGGAGTCGGTGAGGTGCGGGTCGGGCTCCCGCCGGGAGACGACGGACCGGCCGCCGGCCTGAGGGGCTGGGCGGAAGCCCACCGCGGACAGGTCGTCGTCGAGCGGGCGGCGGATGGGTCGACGCTGGACCCCTGGGGCACTCCCTCCGGTTCGGCGGACCTCCAGGCGAGGGTCAAAGCTGCATTCGATCCGGCCGGCACGGTCAATCCGGGCCGGCTCCCCGGGGGGATCTGATGGCGTGGGTCACCACCGACGCCCCGACGCGGGAGGAGCTCGACGCTTGCGTCACCTGCGGGCTGTGCCTTCCTCACTGCCCGACGTTCCGGCTCACCGGGGACGAGACCGCGTCGCCCCGGGGCCGACTCGCCGCGATGGCGGCGGTCGCCGAGGGCCTGGTTCCCCTCGACGCGACGTTCGAGGAGATCATGGGCTTCTGCTTACAGTGCCGGGCCTGCGAGGCCGCCTGCCCGAGCCTCGTTCCGTTCGGGAGGGCGATGGAGGGGGCTCGTGCCGAGCTCACCGTGCAGCGTCCCTCCCGGGCCAGGTCGGTACGTCACTGGGTCCTCGGTCGCGTCCTCGCCATGCGCCGCATCATCGCGGTAGCGACGTTCGCGGCGGCGATCGGGCAGCGGCTCCGTCTCGACCGGTTGGGCACAGGCCCCCTGGCGCGCCTGCGCGGCCTGCGCCGGCTCCCGATACCGCCGCGCCCCACCGTCGGCCGACGTTTCCCCGCCGCTGCGCCGCGCCGCGGCACGGCGGCATTGCTGGCCGGCTGCGTCATGGACCCGTGGTTCTCCGACGTCCACACCGCCACGATCGGCGTCCTCACCCGTGCCGGCTACGACGTCGTCGTCCCGTCGGCACAGACCTGCTGCGGTGCCCTCGCTGCCCACGACGGAGCCGCCGCCGCGGCCAAGGCACTCGCCGCCCGCAACGTCGCCGCCTTTGCCGCCTCCGACGTCGTCGTTGTCGACGCCGCCGGGTGCAGTGCGCACATGAAGGAGTACGGTGCCTGGGCCGACGACGGTGCCGCGGTGGCGGCAAGGGTGCGGGATGTCACCGAGCTGACGGCGGATCTCATCGAGGCCGGGGCGCTGCCGTCGATCGCGGGAGGCGGCGAGCGGGTCGCCGTCCAGGATCCGTGTCACCTTCGCCACGCCCAGCGGATCACGGCGGCACCGCGTCAACTCGTGCGAGCTGCCGGCTGCACCCCCGTGGAGATCGACGCCACCGGCCTGTGCTGTGGGGCCGCCGGCGTCTATACCGTCTTGCGTCCGGACACGTCGCGTGAGCTCGGTGCCCGGAAGGCGGCTCAGGTCCGCGATGCCGGCGTCGAGGTCGTGGTCTCGGCGAACCCGGGATGCGAGATGCAACTGCGAGGCATGCTGGGAGCCACCCACCGCGTCCTTCATCCCGTCGAGCTGTATTGGCACGCGCTGAACGAGGAGGAGGAGGAGGAGGCCGGATCGTCACGATCGAAGTCGTGAGGGCCGGTCCCCCGCTGCTCGGCGCCCGGCGTCACAGGCCCATCGCGTACACGCTGATGCGGTCGAGGTCGTAGCCGGCTCCGGAGAACGCGTCGCGCATCCATGCCGTTGCCGGCACCATGGCCTGGACCCGGTCGGCGCCCTCGTTGTCGGCGAGGTCGACGAGGGCCCGGGCCAGATCCGCCGCGCCGGTAGGGGACGTGTCGCACCACCCGACCTCGAGGACGTCGTTCCTCACGGCAGCAATCGCCCGGTCGTCACCGTCTTCCCACAGCGCGTGGCGGCCGGCGGCGGCGGCCAGGTCGTCGTAGGTCAGCCTCCTCCAGGTCCACCCGATCGCGAACAGCCCCCGGACCTCCTTGCAGAGCTGCGACGTGGACCAGGAGAAGTAGGCGGGCTCCGCCTCGGTGGTGTGGGCGGCGCGGAGGCGGATCCGGGACCTCGCCCTCCGCCCCCCGTTGCCTCCCCTGTCGGCGGGGACCTCGCCGGTGCTGCGATGGGCCCGGGCGAACGGCGCGACCCGTCGCAGCCCGACGGCCTCGACCTGGGCCCGGGCGGCGTCGTTCCAGTCCTCGACGGCGAGTCTGGCTACGAGGGCTCCCCGCTCCCTCACCCATGCGAGCAGCGAATTGCCGACGACGGTGCCGATCCCGCGGCGCCGCCAGTCCGGGTGGACGCGGGTGCCCTGGAGCCACGCCTCGGTCGGTGACAGCAGCGTCGCCCTGGCCACGGCGATCGCCTCGTCGTCGTCGTCCACGGCGACGTGCACCGCGCCGTTCTCGTCGGCCAGCCATTCGTCGAACGCGTCCAGGACGTAGTCGCCCCACTCGAACGTGTCGGTGGCGAAGGCGGCAAGACGGCTGCGGTCACCCGCTCGCGCCTCCCTGACGTGCACGCTCATCCTCAGCGAGCCTACCGGCGGCGCTCAGCTCCCGATCGTGCCCACCCAGACGCTCGGACCCGACGGCCCGCGGAACTCGGGCATCTCCTGGAACCCGGTGAGGACGATCGTGCTGGACGAGTAAGCGGCGCCCGACGGGTAGAACCCGGTGGCCAGCTCGTCGAGCTCGATCCGGGTCCAGTCGATGCCGTCCGTGGTCAGGAGAAGGAACCGGCTGGGCTCGCCGGCGAATCCGCGGCCCTCGAAGTCGGCGGAGCGGAACTCGAGTTCCCAGGCCAGGTCGATCTCCTCCTGGGACACGGTCGCAACGATGTCGCCCGTCTCAGGGTCGAGGAGCAGGATGTCGGGGCCGTCGTACTCGAGCTCCTCGGCGGTGATCGACAGGATCGGCGTCCCGTCGTTGCCCGTCAGGGTGTAGACACCGCCCGATGTGACCTCGAGGGTCCCTTCGTCGAGTGAAACGACGGCCGGGCCGACCGCCTGCTGGCCGGGAGCGTCGTCGCCGATGACGACGATGGCGCCGGTGGACGGCATCGTCGACCAGAGATTGCCGGCGAGATCCTCGTCCTCGATGCGATCCCAGGTCGCGCCGTCCGTCGACACCCAGCCCGCATTGCCGCCGTCATTGGAGGAGCCGACCACGACGAGCCTGTCGCCGATGGCGGCGACACCGGAGGCGTTGGCGAGACCGGGGAGGTTCGCGCGCTGCCACTCGCCGTCGAGGGGGCCAGTCCAGATCGTCGCTCCGAACTCACCCCAGACCAGGGCGGCTGCTGCGCCCTCGGTGATGGCGACGCTGCCGATGCCGCCGAAGAGGTTGCCGACCTCGAGCACACGCATCGTCCACTCGACGCCGTCCGGGGAGGTCCACAGCACCGGTCTCCCGCCGTTGATGAGCTGGACGAGCGCAGGGTCGATCTCCAGTTCGTCCCACGCTGCCCGATAGGTCACGCGCCCGTTGTTGTCGTAGAGCTCGATGCCCCTTGGCGTGGTCCCCCAGCCGTTGCGGGCGCTGACGTCGTCGGGGAGTGCCGCCTCGATGAGCGGCTGGAGATCCATCTCGGCGTTCTGGTTGCCAAAGAGGGCGATGCCGTCCGACGTCGACGAGACCGCGTTGACCCACGTGTAGAGGTCCACGTTGAACCCGGCGATGTCCGCCGTGGTCTCGACCGGGATGTCGGCCCGCGTCCACGACGAGCCGTCCGCGGAGGTCCACACGAGCGGCCGGTCCCGGCCGTTGCGCTCGTCGAAACCGCTCCCGATTGCCACATAGGTGTCGCCGACCGCCTGGATCTGGTGGACCCACGTGTTTTGCCCGGTGGCCAGTTCGCCGAAGGCGACCCACTCGGCGCCGTCGTCGGACTGCAGGAGCTGCATGCGCGGCTGCGGGCCGGAGTAGTCCTGGGCGACGACGATGAAGCCGTTCTGGCCGTGGGCAACCGAGGACGCATCGCCCTGGCGGATGGGGAGCGCGACCTGTGTCCACTCGATATCGGCGNNCGGGGCTGTCGGGGCCGGCAGCGGCGGCCGTCTCATCCGGCGGCTCCTCCGACCCGAAGGATCCGACCACGGCGATGCCTCCGCCGACGACGCCGAGGGTGATCGCCAGTGCCCCGACCGCGGCCCCGATCCGGCGGCCGACGCTCTCGGTGCGGACGGCCTCGAACCGGGACAGCGGCTCGCGATACCCGGCCGCCTCGGCATCGAGCGCCGTGGCGACGTCCTCGGGAGAGGCGCCCGCCGCCGTGGCGAGGGTCTCCTCGCTTACCGTGATGCGCGCCGCGACGGCAGCCGGCTCGAGCCCGAGGGCAGCTGCCGTCTCGTCGACGCCCCAGCCGAGGTAGTGCGTCGCGACGAGGGCGGCCCGGTCCTCGACGGAGAGCCCGGCCATGGCCGCGGCGATCAGCGCGTCCTGGGCCCCGAGCTCAGGCCCGGGGAGGCGGAAGCCGGCCATGGCGTCGCTGCCGGTGCGTCGACGAGCCCACCGCAGGGCTCGGGCCAGCACCTGGGCTCGGGGGCTCCGGGCCCGGCGGCGGGGCAAAAGCTGCTGGTGCCAGCTGCGATAGCCGCGATCGATCGCCTCCGTGGCGATGTCCCGGTTTCGCGTGATGATGACGAGGGCGCGGTACAGCTCTTCGCGGGTGTCGCGATAGAGGTGCTCGAGGCTGACCCGAGCCTTCCCCCCGTCAAAGCTCATGTGTCCACTCCGGCGTGTCCGGTCTCATCCATCAGACGTCGGCGTCGTGCTGCGAGTTCCCGGTTCAGTATGCCGCAAGCTCGGCCGCCCGCTCGACGATGCCCTCGACCGAAGGCATGACGGCGTTCTCGAGCGGTGTCGCGTAGGGGAACGCAGGCACCTCGGGGCTCGCGTACCGTTGGACGGGGGCATCGAGCCAGTCAAACGCCTTCGCGCCGATCTGGGCGGCGACCTCGGCGCCGAACCCGAGGAACTCGTTGTCCTCATGGACGATGAGGACCTTCCCGTTCGCCTTCACCGCTGCTTCGATCGACGGCCAGTCCAAGGGCCGGAGCGAGCGGAGGTCGAGCACGCCGGCGTCGATGCCGTGCTCGCGGAGGCGATCGGACGCCTCCACTGCCATGTGGGCGATGGCGCCGTAAGCGATGATCGTGAGGTCCGCGCCGCTGCGCCGCTTGGCGGCGCTTCCCAGCGGCACCCGGTGCGGCCCCGTCGGGTAGGGCCCGCGGGCGAGGCGGTAGAGCTTCTTCGGCTCGAGGAACATCACAGGATCGGGATCCTCGACGGCGCTCCACAGCAGTCCCTTGACGTCGGCCGGTGTCGAAGGAACGACGACCTTGAGCCCGGGGACGTGGGCGTAGAACGCCTCGATCGACTGGCTGTGGTACAGCGCACCGTGGATCCCGCCTCCGTACGGGACGCGCACGACGATGGGGCAGGTCCAGCGGCCGTTCGATCGATAGTGGATCCGCGCCGCCTCGGAGACGAGCTGGTCGAACGCAGGGTGGATGAAGTCGGCGAACTGGATCTCGGGGATCGGCCGGCCCCCGACGGCGGCGATGCCCACAGCAACGCCGACGATGAGCGACTCGGCGAGCGGCGCGTTGAAGGAGCGGTGGTCTCCGAAGGCGTCCGTGAGGCCCACCGTCGCCTTGAACACGCCGCCCTTGGGGTCGGCGACGTCCTCGCCGAACACGCAGGCTTCGGGGTAGGCGGCGAGGATCTCGTGGAGCGTCCGGTTGACGGCGGTGATGACGTTGACGTCCTCACCCTCGGGCTCGGGTTCCACGTCGACGACGGGCGCTCCGGGAGAGACCGGCGCGGCGTAGACCTTGCTCGTCGCGTCCGTGGGGTCCTCCGCGCTCTCGGCGGCATCGACGGCCTCGGCGATCTCGCGGTCGACGGCTGCTTCGATGCTCGCCTCGTCGGCCTCGCCGAGGAGCCTGGACTCGACCAGGTACTGGCGAAGCACGGNNGTCGAGCAATCGGGACTCGACCAGGTACTGGCGGTGCCGGGTGATCGGGTCCTTGCGGCGCCACAGCTCCACCTCCTCGGGCGAGCGGTAGAGCTTGTCGTCGTCGTCGGAGGTGTGCGCGTAATAACGGTATGTCTTGGCCTCGACGAGGGTGGGTCCGAGGCCGTCGCGGGCCCGCTCCGCAGCCGCGTGGACGACGCCGTACACGGCGAGCACATCGTTGCCGTCGACCTCGACACCGGTGATCCCGTACCCGGCCGCTCGCGCCGCCACCGAGCCTGCGACCTCCTGGGCCAGGGGTACCGAGATGGCGTAGAGGTTGTTCTCGACGAGGAAGACGAGGGGGAGGCGGTGGATCCCGGCGAAGTTCATGGCCTCGTGCCAGTCGCCCTCCGACGTCGCTCCCTCGCCCGAGGTCACGATGACGATGCCCGGGCTCGCCTCGGCCTTGAGCTGATAGGCGACCCCGCAGGCGTGGGGGAACTGGGTGGCGATGACCGACGAGTGGGTGAAGATGTTGAGGTCGGGCTCGGACCAGTGGTTCGGCATCTGCCTGCCGCCCGACGCCGGATCGGCGGCCTTCGAGAACACCCCGAGGAAAATGTCCTTCGCCGGGACACCCATGGCGAGGTTGAACGCGATGTCCCGGTAGTAGGGGAGCGACCAGTCGACCGAGGGGTCGATCGCGGCGGCGGCGCCGACCTGGGTTGCCTCGTGTCCGGAGACGGAGACCACGAACGGGACGCGCCCCTGGCGGTTGAGCGCCCACATCCGGTCGTCGAGGCGGCGCGCCAGCAACATGAGCCGGTACATCTCGATGACCTGGTCGTCGTCGAGTCCGAGTGCCTTGTGATCCCTTGCGTTGTCGAGTTCGAGCATGTGCCGGATGCGCCTCCTACCGTTGCGAGCCTTGGGAGCGTCGCCAGCGGCGCAGCTCACCGATGTCGGCGATCCGCGACTCGGCGAGTCGGATCGCAGCCTCGTGCGGCGTGATGCCTTCGTCCTCGGCGGTGTCGAGAACCGCCGAGGTCGTGTCGTGGATCCTGTCGATGGCGGTCGCAGCCCGCTTCCAGTCGTAACCGTCGATCTCCTCGGAGACGTTGATGACGCCGCCGGCATTGACGACGAAGTCGGGTGCGTAGAGGATGCCCCGTTCGTAGAGGGGGATCGCGTCCCGCCCGCTGGCGAGCTGGTTGTTCGCAGCGCCGACGATCGCCCGGCAGCGGAGACGGGGGATCGTCGTCTCGTTGATCGCTGCACCCATCGCACACGGGGCGAGGATGTCGCACTCGACCTCGAAGATGTCATCGACGCCGACGACCTCGGAGCCGTGCGCCCGGCTCACCTCGTCGAGCCGGTCGGCGTCGACGTCGCTGATGATGGTTCGCGCTCCTTCTTTGGCGAGCCGCTCGACGAGGTCGGCTCCGACCTTGCCGACTCCCTGGACGGCCACGGTCCTGCCGGAGAGATCGTCCGAGCCGAACACCCGCTCCGCAACGGCATGCATCGCGGCGAGGACGCCGCGCGCCGTCGCCGGGGAGGGGTCGCCGGAACCGCCGTCGGCCACGGGCACCCCGGTCACCCAGGACGTCTCGCGGGAGATGATCTCCATGTCGTCGGCCGTCGTCCCGACGTCCTCCGCTGTGATGTAGCGGCCACCGAGCGAGTCGACGACACGGCCGTAGGCACGGAGCAGCCGCTCGCTCTTGATCTCNNGGCCTTGCCGCCGCCCAGGTCGAGTCCCGCTGCCGACGCCTTGAGCGACATCGCCCTCGAGAGCCGCAGCACGTCGGCAAGCGCGTCCTCCTCGCTCCGGTAGGCAAAAAAACGGGTCCCGCCGAGAGCGGGACCGAGTGCGGTGGAGTGGATGGCGAGGATGGTCTTGAGCCCGGAGACGGGATCGTTGCCGAACAGCACCTCTTCGTGCGTTCCGGCACCTATCGCCTCGAATACCCCCAAGAGGAGCCTCCTTTTCCGGGAGCAGGGCCCGGGCAGCGACGTGCCCGGATGCCACGCCCGATTCTAGTTGAGCTGCCGTGATCGGACCCCCGTTCGCTCGTTGGGCGCATCTGCCCCCTGCACCTAGCATCGGTGGCGATGATCAGCACGGCGTACCTCCGGGTGTACCTACCCCGGGAGCGGGCGGGGGACTGGCGTCCCCACGACTCCCCGCACGCCGCTCCGAGGGTCGTCCGCGTCGACGACCGCTTCCTGTGGCAGGAACCGACGGGCGACGACGCCTTCTCGACGGTCTGGAACGAGAAGACGTACATGTGTCCCCGCTTCCCCCGGCTGCGAATGCTCGAAGGCGTCATCGCCTTCAGCGAGGCGTTCCCCGCCCCGGCGCTCGTGCCGGAGAGAGCCGTCAAGAGCGCCGCCGACGAACTGGCGCGCCTTCGCAGCAGCGCACCGTGGGCCCGATCGCACATTCTCTCCTCCCCCTGGCACGTCCCGCTGCGCTGGTTCGCCGCGTTCGAGCCGGCCCGGCGGGAGATCTACGAGGCCGCGTTCGGACTCAGCATCCGCTATCGGGGCTACGTCGGTGAGGGACGCTCCCGAGTGGCGAGGGCCGTGAGCGTCCTCGAGGAGGCAGGCTTCGACGAGACCATCGTCCGGCAGGTGCGTGATCTCGGGCGATGGCTCTCCGAGTTCAGCCGTGACGGGATGCTCGAACTCGACTACGCCCGGGTGGCCCAGCTCTTCAGGGACGGCGACCTCGTCCTCGACGAATCCGGTGCCGAAGTGAACGCAAGCCTCGACGCCTTGTCGACCTCCGACTACGAGCAGGCGGGCGTGAAGTACGCGCAGGTGGCGACGAGGTGGGCGCCGGTGCAGGCGCTGACCTACGTCAACTGAGGCGGCGCCGCGCTCACGACTGCTCGATCCTGGTGCTCGGTCCGATCGTCGGTTCGCTCAGCATCGAAACCGCGAAGTTCCCCGATCACCGCCCTCGTGGGTACCGTTTGTGTCCCGCGTGGAGGGGACGGATGCGAGACGCGACACCGGGTGTCGATGCCATGGAGCCGGCGCCCGCCCTGGCAAGGCACCGTCGATACGGGGACGCCCGACCGTGAGCGCCCGTCAGCCCGGCAGCGACCCCGGCCGGCGCCTGGCGGTAGTCGCCGTCCTCGGCGTCGCCGTAGCCGTAGTGGCGACCGCGATCATCGTGTCGCTGCGCGGCGCCGAGCCGGCGACCGCTCCGACGCCGGGTACCGAGGCGCCATCGGCGCCCACCGGGCCGCGGGAGACGGCGGAGGCGTTCCTGGCGGCGTGGGCGACGCAGTCATGGGACGCGCTCGATGAGCTCAGCGCCGGCGACGACGCCGTTCCCGCCCTCTCCGCATGGTGGGGCGACCTCGGTGTCGAGTCGGTGACGTTCACGGCGCGCGACATCCGCACCGGCGATGCCGGCGCAGACGTCGACTACGGCGTCCAGGTGCGTCTCGCCGGAGCCCCGGTGTGGTCGTTTGGGTCGACAATGCGCCTCGTCGCCAGTGGCGACGGCTGGGTGGTGGAGTGGAGTCCCGTGATCGTGCACCCCGAGCTGGAGGCGGGTGAGCACCTGGACTCGAGGCGGGTCTGGTCTCCGCGGGCACCCATCACGAGCTACGACGGGAGGCCCCTCGTTGCGGCGGTCCCCGACGTCGTCGTCGGCGTGATCCCCGGCAGGGTCGTGTCGGCCCAGGGGGTGGCTGCCGCGATCGGGGAGAGCACGGATGTCGACCCGGCAGCGGTCACGTCCCTGCTCGAGCGGGCCGACCTGATCGCTGATTGGTTCTATCCGGTCACCACGGTGTCGAGGATCCGCTACCCGGAGGTACGCCCGGCGCTGTACCCCGTCCCCGGTGTCGCGTTCCGGCTTGAGCCGAAGCGGGGGCCCATCGAGGAGCCCTTTGCGGACGCCCTTCTGGGCAGGACGGGGCCGATCACGGCGGAGCTGCTCGATGCGCTGGGCCCGCCGTACGAGGCCGATTCGGTGGTGGGGAGATCGGGTCTCGAGGCGGTGTACGAGCGCACCCTCGCCGGCGAGCCTGTGGTCGAACTCGTCCGAGTCGACGCCTCGGGAACCGTCACCGGCGTCGTCGCGACCCTGGAGTCGGCAGCACCGGAGCCGCTCCGCTCGACCTTGAGCATCGACGCGCAGCGGGCGGCCGAGGAAGCGCTCGCAGCGAGTGAGCTGCCGGCCGCCCTCGTCGCCGTCGACGTCGCCTCCGGGCAGGTGCGAGCGGCGGCGAGCAGACCCGGAGACGGGTTCAACCGCGCCGTCAGCGGGCTGTACGCCCCGGGATCGACGTTCAAGATCATCGTCGCCACCGCCCTCGTCGAGGGTGGCATGACCGTCGACGACGTCGTGAGCTGTCCGGCGGTGACCACCGTCTCGGGCCGGGACTTCCGCAATGCGGCGCGTCTGCCGGCGGCGCTGACCCTCGAGGAGGCGTTCGTGCGATCGTGCAACACGGCCTTCATCGAGCTGGCGCAGACGGTCGACCCCGGTGTCCTCGCTGCCACGGCCGGACGATACGGCTTCGGCGTCGACTACGACGCCGGCATCGCCGCCGCCGGTGGTTCCTACCCGGAGCCGCAATCCGAGGTGGAGGCGGCGGCGGCTGCGATCGGCCAGGGCAGGGTCCTGGTGAGCCCTCTGCACATGGCGTCGGTCGCGGCCGCGGTTGCGTCGGGAACGTGGCGATCACCCACACTTGTCGCCGGTCTCCCGTTCGAGGTGAGCTCGCTCGAGCCGGGCGCAGCCGACGCGGTGCGGCGGATGATGACCGGCGTTGTCCAGCGAGGCACCGGCCGGGCGGCGGCGGTCGAGGGGCTCGACGTTGCCGGTAAGACGGGCACGGCTCAGGTCGGTGAGGGTGACGCCGCTTCGACGACGGCGTGGTTCGTCGGCTATTCGGGTGACCTCGCGTTCGCCGTCGTCGTCGAGGGCGGCGTATCCGGCGGTGGCGCGGCAGCGCCGCTCGCGGCGAGCTTCCTCGCTGGTCTCGATGGGTCGGCACCAGGGAGCGCCGCGTGTGCCGATGCTGCAGCCGGCTGGCCCACCTTCGGCGGCAACCCGCAGCGCACGGGTTGCACCACCGCGACGGCGGTGACCGATCCGCGGATCATGTGGACGTCGGACGTCGGCATCCAGGCATGGCTCAACGGCCCGATCGTCGTCGGTGACACCGTGGTCGTCGGTACAGCCGGTGACGTGCGCACCGCACCGGACGGACGGGACGGCGTCGTCGCCGTGGATCTGCGCTCCGGGGAGGAGCAGTGGCGGTTCGTCGCTGGCAACGACGTGAACGGGGTCGCGTCGGACGGCGAGATCGTCGTCGCCACCGGAGACGAGGGTGCCGTGTGGGCACTCGACCTCGACACGGGCGAGGAGGTGTGGACGACCACGTACGAGGTGCCGGTGTTCACGAACCCGCTCTTCGTCGACGACATCGTCGTCGTCGGCGACGCGGCGGGAATGGTGCGGGCGCTGGCGGTCACCGACGGCACCGAGCGATGGTCGGCCAGGCTCGACGGGCCCATCCGGGGCGGGCCGGCCTCGGACGGGACGCTCGTTTACGCCGCCGCCGAGTTCGGCGAGGTCGGTGCCTTCACGATGTCGGGGTTCCGAATGTGGACCACCGCAGTCAGCCATCCCGGCGTGCCGTCCGGCGCCCGGGTCACGGTGCTCGCTGCGCCGACGGTGGTGGACGACCTCGTCGTTGTGTCCGTCCGGTCCGACGCCGGGCTCGAGGGCCCAGCTCTCGTGGCCCTCGACAAGTTCGTGGGCACGGTCCGCTGGCATGGGACCGATCCGGCCGGGACGGGATCACTCCGGGGCAGCGTCCGGGTGTCGGCGTCCCGCCACGGCTCCGATCTCGTCTTTTCCGGCTCTCCAGCGACCGGTCTCGCAGCCGTCGACGCCGGCAACGGGACGGTGAAATGGGTGGCCGAACTCGGCGTCGAGTGCGCCCAGCAGGTCTCGTCACCGGTGGTCGCCGGGGACCTCGTGTACCTCGCCCGGATGGAAGGCTCGCTCCATGCGGTGGATGCCGCGTCCCGTGAGGAGGTGTGGGACCTCGCGCTGACGATCCCCGGAGAGCGGTCGCTCGGCTCCGATTGCGCTCTCGATGGTGCATTCGCCCCCGGCGCCGCGATTCAGGCAACGCCAGCGGTGGCGGCCGACGGCACGATCATCGTCGGCACGATGAGCGGGATCCTCTACGCGGTCGGCAACGGATGAGGCGGCGCGCTCACCGGAGCGACCGCGCCGCCGTCATCGTCTTCGCTCGTGGCCGGCCCTACCCGTAGAACTTCCCCCAACCGCCGGTGTGGAACGTCACCTCGGGCTCGGAGACGACGCCCGCCTCCTTCATCACGGCCTTGAGATCGGCGGAACCGAGGAAGTTCCGAAGCGTGTCGAACGACTCGGCCTGGTGGTAGACGACGACGAGGGACGGGTCATCCAGCGACACGTTCGCCGCATGGCCGAGGATGCCGCCCGAGCGCTGCAGCTCGGCGGCGCCGTCGTAACCGGCCAGCCATGCGTCGAGATCCTCGACGTGGTGCGTGAGGACCATCGCCGGGAGCTCTCGGTCCCACACGACGCTCTCTCGCAGAGGCCGCACCCAGTTGAGCTCGGGAGTGCCGATGATGCCGGCCTGGGCCATGAGGGCCTTGACCTCGTCGGAGGTCACGAATGCCTTCGCCCGCTCCACGTCGCCCGCTGCGAGGTACACGGCCAGGCTGTTCGGGTCGTCCTCGGCACGGTTGATGTGGTGCCCGACGTACCCGTTGTCGATCCGGCCCTGCTCGTTGGCGTCGAACACGGCCTTCCAGGCGTCGAAGTCCGCCACCGGGTAGCTGATGAGCAGCGCGGCCGGGGGCAGCTGTGCGGGATCGGTCATGGGAGCCTCCTCTGAAGGCGAGGCGGGCTTTCGTGCGTCGGGTGCCGCCTCGCCACGACCGCCCAACCTAGCTCGCCTCTACCGCCGTTGCCGGGATATGTCGCCGCCGGCGGCGGCTCTGGTGCGACGTCACCGGGTGGGAGTGCCCGGATGCGGTGGTCAGGGGCGGGGTCGAACCGCCGACCTCTGGTTTTTCAGTCCGCTGCAGGGCTTCCTGGCTTCGCCCAGCGTTGCACCGATTGGATGAGGAAACGCCTGCTGGCAGGGATTTTCCACCCTTCAGCGTCTTTCGTCGTCTTGTGGTGAGTCACGGTGTTGCTCGCCCTCTCGCGCCCTGAGCGCGCCCCGCCGCCAGCACCCGCCTCCCCCGCTTCACCGCTGGAGGCCAGCCCTGGAGGCAGGCCGATCACGAGCATCTCGGCAGATGCTCGCTATCGCTCCGGATCTGCTGATCCGTTCTTCGCGGGCGTCATACTGTGCGGAAGACACATCGGCTGGCCGCATGGTGGCCTGTGGTGATTCTGGTCGATGGAGGATGCTCGACCGACGACGTACGGGGACGAGTTCCCTTCGTCCACACCACTGTCGGGGCGACTGAGCGGCCGACAGCCGCCGCCGAGTCCGGGGGGCAGCGACCGTCAGCTACCGGTGGCCCCTACGCGTCTGGCGTGGACGATGAAGCTGCCGTTGTGTCAGCCTGCACACCGGATCAAGTGTCGCTGTCGGCCGGCGGTGAGGGGGCAAACGCGATGACGCTTGTCTGGGCTGCTATCGAAGTGGAGGGAGACCTGCCATGTCGTCTATCAGACGAGGTCGTGCTCACCGTCGTTGTCAGTCGGAGAGAGGCTGGATCTCGTGCACCCGTAGGACGTATTCGTCATCTGCGGCGTCTGGCCGGTCGAAGTCGATGAACACCGGAATGTGGAAACGCTCGTCGAAGCCGACGTCGTACCACTCGACAGGGTTGTCTATCACGCTCCGAAAGAGCCGGTCGACCGGGTCGCCTCGGGATCGATCGCACGGCCATGTGAATCGAGGCTCTCCATCTTGGAGGCACTTTACGATCGAGCCGTCGCGCACGGTGAACTCGTAGACACCGTTCGCTGGTTGGGCGCCAGCGGCGGTGTTCAGACGCAACTCGTAGACCAAGCGGTAGTCGGATACAGCCAACTCGTCCCACATGCTGCGCTCCGCCTTGACGGCGGCGTGCGGGTCGTCCGGCATCGTCGAGAGGGTTGTCAGCTCGTCGGATGTGCCGGCGACGGGCCCGTCGGCGTTGCATCCGGTGAATGCAAGAGCTGCGGCGACCGCAACCAGAAGCGACCTGAACGTGTGTCCGCTCGCCACTTCCACCATGAGCCGATCGTCCCGGCAGAGCCAAGTCGGTGATCGCACCGATGATGGTACCGTCGTCGCGCCAGACCGAGGTGTCGGGCGCGTCTGGCTATGCGTCGTCTATCCAGAGGTAGTCAACATCGACCTTGTCCGTGACACGGATGCCAAACTCCCACTTGTCGTCGCTGGGGCCGTTCTCCAGCGCGAGAACACAGGAGATCGACACCCACTGGCCAATCGGTAGACCGTACGGGTAGTTGTCGCACTTCACCTCGTGTGTGTTGTCCTCCCACCGAGCGAACAGGACAGCTCGTGTGCTCCACGGATCCTGGTCCCACGCCTTCACCAAGGCCGCGATGTGAAACTTCTCGTCGTTGTCGAAATCGACAGTCGGTC
>JABAOE010011982.1_pt2 | contig 16925 bp, 9 predicted proteins | sample 7062141 | NCBI WGS metagenome assembly JABAOE01 (sample SAMN14538627, study PRJNA623070) | marine sediment metagenome | biome: marine biome [ENVO:00000428]; feature: marine pelagic biome [ENVO:01000023]; material: deep marine sediment [ENVO:00002113] | place: India: Gulf of Khambhat ... | reverse complement strand
AGCTGGAGGCGTGACATGTTCAAGGCCACGTTTCTCGTAGCGCTCAGTGACCTGCGCCGCCGCTGGCTTCAGACCGCGCTTGTCTTCTTCGTCATCGGCGCCGCAGCCACCGTCTTGATGCTCGCACTCACGGTCTGGAGCGCGTCCAGCCAGCCGTACGAACGTGCGCTCGATGAGGCCAACGGCCCGCACGCCTGGTTCTTCGGGGGTCAGACCGACCTTGAGAACATTGGAGCCAGACAAGCGGGCGTAGCGGGCACCACCGACATCTACACCGTGTCCCTCAACTTCACCGTGAACGTCGGCACAGACCGCCAGCCCGTTCGCTTCTGGGATACGGGTTCCGAGCTTTCGGCTGTCAGACCTGCGCTGCTGACGAAGGGGAGGTGGCTCTCTCCGAAGGGCCAGAACGAAGTCGTGATCGGAGCGGGCTTCGCCGCCGACGCCGACTTCAGCGTCGGCGACGAAATCGTGATCACCAGCGATTCGGGGCGTACAGCACTGAACATCGTCGGTGTCGCAGCTAACTTCGAGCGCTCTCCCTATCCGACAACTGGCCCGGCGGTCTTCCACGTCATGCCCGACACGTTCGAACGGCTCACCGAAGGCCGGACTAACGCCTGGATGCTCGGTGTCCAGCTCGAAGACGCTGCCGGGAGCGAGGCGTTCATCGATGAGGTGCGCGCCGAGTTCCCGCGGCCGCCCTTTACCGTGTCCTGGCAGGAGGTCCGCGATCGCGTCAGCGAGACCAACAGCGCCAACCTGATCTTTCTCATAGTCTTCTCCGTGTTCGCGGCGGTCGCGGCGGGCTTGATCATCGCAAACACCATTGGCGGTCAGGTGCTCGCCCAGTACCGCGAGATTGGCCTGCTCAAGTCTGTGGGCTTCACGCCCGGCGGCGTGTCCGGGCTGCTCCTGCTGGAGAACCTGCTGATAGCGCTTCCAGCGGCGCTGATCGGAGCCGTTCTCGGATTCGGCCTTTCGCCACTGTTCCTGAACTCCGTTGCCGATCTCTTCAATTCATCCGCCTTTCCCGACTTCAATCCAGTCAATGTGGTGGTCGTCATAGTCGCTGTTGCCGCCATAGTCGTAGTGTTCACAGCCATCCCGGCCTGGCGAGCCGGACGCCTCAGCACGATGCGAGCTCTTACCCGGAGCCTTTCCGCGGACGGCTCTCAATTGTCTCTGGCAGCCAAGGCCGCGGCCTGGCTGAGGCTGCCACCGCTGCTCGTGATCGCGATCAAGGACGCGTTCTCGAGGCCACTCAGGGCGACGCTCACGATCGCGGCTCTCACGCTCGCGGTCATGACCGTCACCTTCGCTCTCGCGGTGGATGCGACGCTCGAAGCCGCCCGGGATGACCCCGGACTCCTCGGCGGGACGCCGTTCGAACTTCAAGTGACGCCGCGCACAATGTCCGATGACGATACAGAAGCCCTCATCAAGTCGCGTCCGGAGGTTGACACTTACGTGAAGCGGGCATGGTTGGAGGCGGATATCGTCGAGCGAGATGAGCACATCAACATGTTGGGACTGGCGGGGGACTACGAAGCGATCGGCTACCGCATCGCGGACGGCCGGATGTTTTCCGGGCCGGATGAGGCGGTTCTGGGCCTTGGCCTGGCAGGAAGGCTCAACCTCGGCGTCGGAGACACCATTGCGTTCCTTCTCTGGGGGATCGATAGGTTCGAACTGCCGGTCGTGGGGACCTACGTCGAGAACGACGACGGCGGACGGAGAATAATGTTCGACGTCGAAACCATCACCGACATTGACCCTAATCCTCGGTTCGTCGGCTTCGGCCTCAAGCTCGCCCCGGGGGCAGACGGGGAAGCGGTGCGGCAGTCGCTTCTCGAGGATGGCGACGGGGCCATTGACGTCGACAACGTGATCCAGGACTGGGAGGAGGCTGCCCAGGAGACGCGGCGTGAGTTCCGCACGATCCTCTTCTCGCTTAACGGCGTCATCCTGTCGATAGCTGTCGTCAGCCTGCTGACCACGTTGCTGTTCACCGTGCGGGAGCGGCAGAGAGACGTGGGAATCCTCAAGTCGATCGGGCTGACTCCAACGCAGGTCGTCGCCTCCTTCATGATCGGTAGCGTCGCGTTCGCGCTGGTGGCATCGGCTGTCGGGATACCGGCGGGTACTCTCGCAACCAGCGCGCTCTTCGATTACGCGGGCAAAGAGGAGGGCTGGCCCGCGGGAATCGGCGAGACGCCAAGTGGAACCTGGATCGCCCTGACCGTGATCTTGGCCATCGCCCTGACCGTCATCGGCAGCGCTCTGCCGGCTATCCGCGCGGGCCGCAGTCGCGTTATCGACGCGCTACGTCATGAGTGATCGGTGGGCACCATCCATGATTGACGATACCGAACCGATGAATGAGATCGAAGCCGAAGGAAGGCGCACCACCCGAGGCCAGGCTTAGCCCAAGCCAGCCGGCAAGGAGATCACCAATGCTTACAATCGAGCCGGGAAAAGAAGAAGAGTTCCGCTACTTTCAGAGGTCGCTGATGGCCAGCGAACAGGTCGCTCGGCTGATAGAGGCGACCGAGCCACCAGGTGAATCTCAGCGGTCGACGTCGCCAACGGCCACTTGGGCCTCCGGATGCAGGCTGATCTCAGGCTCCTCACTAACGATGATCGTCCCGGCGCTGGCTGCTAATGAGTGTGCAATGATCGGCAGAATCTGCTGGGTTCCGAGGCTCGCAAGCCGGTGGGGCAGGATGACTCCTTCGCGCCCGATGGCTTGATCCACAAACGACGCCGAGGTCGGTTCGTCAAGGATTCGGCTCCAGTCTACGCCAAACAGAGTGGCGCCTAGGTTCAAGAACAGCTCTCGCTTTTCGGCATCAATTCGAATCGGCAAGAATGCGAGGGACAGTTCCGACGAATCTTGGGGTGTGGGCGAAACGCGGTCGATGGCGACGAAGCGAGTTTCGGCCACGTCAGACAGCACGTCGACGACGCTGGTCGCTTTGAAGCGCCGGCGGCCGAGCGGCACAGCGGTGCCAACCCTGTATTCAACGAGCCTGCGCGTTCTTGGCTGGAGGTCAATACGGAGCGACCCAACGGGGGCTCGCCGCAGAGTTCTTGTAAGGCGATCTAACCCGACTTCTATCCTGAGGTTGGGCACGCTCGTGTAGGCGTAGATCTCGCTATCGTCGAATGCCTGAATCGGGATCGAACCAGTGGCCGGGGGTTCCTCTGCATCCAAGATGTGTTGCGACACGTCCGCAGCGATTTGCAGCGCCCGCACAAAATTCGATTTCCCAGCTCCATTTGGTCCGACGAAGATTGTGAGCTCGGCCAGCGGAATCGTCTCGTCAAGGATGCTTCGGATGCGCCGTACGCGTAGCCGCGTAATCATGACGGTCGGAGGGAACCGACGAAGCTATTGCCCGCGTCTACGAGATGCAAATTGAACCAGCTCGATGCTAGATGATGGCCTTGCAGGTAGGATCACGCCCCAACAATACGGTCGAGTCATGGTCGGTACAAGGTCGAGGTAATGCCCGCCGGTGAGCCGCGGCTGCCCCGAAGATCACAGATTCGCTTCGATCGCGTTGCTGTCAGCGTTGCTTTCAAACGCTTCGTTTTGTCCGGAGTGATTGGCTAAGGAGGTCGGTTTCAGATACGAATTAGTGGAGGGCCCGGTGGGATTCGAACCCACGACTCCCGGATTAAAAGTCACGCCGTGAGGGGCCTAATTGTTAAGGCGCCAGATACGGAAACTTCAGGGGATCTTCAGGGAAACTTCAGGAAAATCGGGGGTCGGGAGGATCGCGTTTCATGCCGTCTTGAGCTCCGCCAGGCGATCCGGGCCTGAACGAAGCGTGGGCCTGGGCCGCCTTCTCTGCGTCGTAGGAGAGTATCACGAGCGATTCTGTGACCATCGATCTCATCACTCACTCAACTCGGCCGAGAAGTCAACTGGATTTGCGGCTTGGAGGAAGCTCACCAAACCACTGAGCCGTTGACGCAGTGTGGGGCGCCTCACGACTGACAGCCCCGTTGGGCTGACGCACTATGATGAATGCCCTCCGCAGGGGGAGATTACTGCGTACTGTTCGACAAGGGGTGAGGAATGAACGGGGAGCTGCTAGACAAGCAGCGAGCGCTTCGCGCGGGTCGGCCGAGGATGCCGACGTCGAAGGCCACAGCCGCGACGTCGGCGGCAATGTTCGTGCCCGATCTCTCGAGCTATCGCCAAGTATTGCCAAGTCTATGGCTTGTGAGCGGGGAGAACACTTGACACTAGTTATGTTCGCTCATATAGTCTGGGGCGTTTCACACAATGTCAGGTAGATCTGCCCATCCTTCAACCTCTCGCCCCTTCCACGACCGAGCCCGCGCCTTGGCGGATCCAGACAGGAGGAGTTCAATGAGTAAGTGCTCTGAACGGGCATCGTCACCCAATACCAGCCTCTTGAGTCGATCGACGATTGCCGGGGGAGTTGTCCTCCTGCTACTTGGCCTTCTCGCGGGGATAATGAGTGCATCTGCCGTCCACACGGACGGATTATTCGAGCTCGAGGCGAACGCCATCGATGACCCCGACGGAGACCCTGATGTCTTTGACGGAGACGATTGGGAAAACCTCGACGACGGTGCGGGGGATCCAAACACCGATGACAGTGCTCAAGCTTCAATCTTCATAACGGATCCGGTCAACACGCAGAGCGATGACATATTCCTTGGTGGAAACTCGAAGGACGACCAGGACGTCAACCAGTGGGCACACACCGACCAGAAGCCGCAGGCCAAGAACGACATTATGCACGCCTATGCTGCGGCGTATGAGGACGTTGGTGGCGACCTAATCCTGTACTTCGGGCTCGACCGCTACGCCAACAACGGAGCGGCGCAGGTCGGCTTCTGGTTCTTCCAGAACGAAGTGGTGGCACAGCCGGACGGAACGTTCGGCCCCGGAGTCCACGATGTAAACGACATTCTGATCCAGAGCGAGTTCACGAACGGAGGCGCCATCGACCGGATCCAGGCGTTCCGATGGTTGGGAGATGGAACCGGCGACACCGCCGATGGCGACATCGACCTCGTCGCGACCGGAATCGACTGCGACGTCGCGGTGGCGGGTGACGACCTGTGCGGCAACGTGAACACGGGCTGCGAGACGGTACCAGCAGGCGACGGCTGGACCTTCACACCCAAGTTCGCCAAGAACGCCGACAACTCCCCATGCGCCGCGGCGGGCGAGTTCCCGAGCGGCAGCTTCTTCGAGGGCGGCATCAACCTCTCCGCCTTCTTCCCGGGTGGTCTCGGCTGTCTGTCGAGCTTCATGGCCGAGACGCGCAGCTCACCAGCGGAGGACTCGACGCTTTCTGATTTCGCGCTTGGCAGCTTCGATCTTTGCGACATCACCGTCACGAAGATCGCCCCGGCGAACGTCTGCGAGGGTGACGATAACGTCACTTACGATTATGGGCTCGAAAACACAGGGGCCGTCTCCCTGACCGATGTCACAGCAGTTGACGACAACGCTACGCCGCTGAACGCGGCCGATGACGTGGCGCTGGCCCTTGTTGGCCTGACCGATGAAGACGGCGACGGGTTCGACGATGACCTCGCGGTGGGTGCTACGGCGACAGCCTCACTGACCGTCACTCTTGGCGTCGGTACGTATACCAACATCGTCACCGCCACGGGCAACTTCGGCACCGATACCGTCACTCATACCGATGACGCCACCGTTAACGTCTACACCTGCTCGATCGACGTTACCAAGGCTTGCGTCGACGGGATAACAATCACGTTCAGCGGGACGGTCACCAACACTGGCGTCGCCGCGCTAATTGATGTGACGGCTTCAGATGACCATGCCGGGCCGCTCACTTTGGTGGGCCTCACTGACGTGGATGGGGACACGATTGCCGACGACCTCGCTCCAGGAGCAGCGGCAAGCTACAGCGGATCCTATGTTCCCACGACGTCGCCGAGCACCAACACCGTAACCGCAAGCGGCGACGCCTTTGCGCCGGGTGGCCAGACGGATCTGGGTTTTAGTCCCGAAGACAGCGCCAGTGCGACATGTGAGGTGCCTCCCAGCGAGGGATGCACGCCTGGCTTCTGGCAAGGCGGCCTGGGTGTGACGCTCTGGAATACTGTCGACGACCCTGACTGGGACGCGGTGATCAATAACGGCACCACCAATCCGTTCCTCACAACGACTCTCTTCGAGAGCTTCTTCCCGGACCCGGGCAACGCAACGAACGGGCTGACGATGCTCGACATCGTGGGGACAGGCGGAGGAAGTAACCCCGTCAGGAAGGCAGCCCGCGACCTTGTGGCCGGCTACCTCAACGCATCAACCGGAATGGACTATCCATTCACGCTGCCGGAGCTCATCGCCAAGTGGAACGATGCCATCGCACCGGGCGGCTATTCGTTCCAGGACTTCCACCTCGAAGTCGCTGCCGCGAACGAACTCGGCTGCCCATTCTAGGCGAGGACAACAGCTAGAGGAAGCCCGGTCACGTTAGTGACCGGGCTTCTCTTTGGACCTTAGGCCGTACGCAGGCCGGTGACAGCTGGCAGCGGCAGCCTCTCACCAATCGATGTGCCTGGTTGCGTGCATGTGAGAGACTTCAGCGCCGCCTATCCTTCGACGTGGAATGTGGTGGCGGCCACCACACGGAAGCGGTGGCGGACCCAGGTCAGCTCCTCTGCCGTGCAATCCGCTTCGCCGCCGGTCCAACTAGGAGTCGGCCCCAGGTGCAGAATGGCCTGCATATTCGAGTCGGCTCCCACATACTGCTCGTAAACAAGCGCACCATCCTGGAAGCACTCGGCATGCACCCACACGTTGTCGCCACCCGGGTTCACCGTAGCCACAGTTGTGCCACCGAAGACACCATCGGGCACCGTGATCTCTCCACCGTTATCTCCGCCGCCCTTGCCCTTACCTCCCTTCGCAGCATCGACATCAGGAACACTGAATCCGACCGCTAGGACTGAGACAAGGAGCACCGCTATGCCAATCGGCGCTGCGATCTTAGACCACTTTCTCATCATCGACCTCCAACATGATCGAAATGATCGACTGAATCATTGGGGCGCCAGCAATCATCCTGTTAGCTGCCCCCTCACGATAAGGGACGCAGGCCACTGCCATCAGTTACTAGATGAGGATTGAGAGGTGGTTAACCTGACGGGCACCTGGGCGAGGGTGCGTTGGCGTGTGACCCGGAAGGGGATCATCGGGCACATCACTCACTTGTGCACACGAAAGCGGGGCACGAGCGGGTGCGCGAGGGCGATATCACGACCTACAAGGTTGACCGCACCCTGGCGATCGAGGAAATGGTCCACTCGTTTGAGAGAGGAAGGGCCCAGCTGCCCGGCACCGCTCGTGAACTTGGGGGGTGTAAGAAGGATGGCCTGGGTGACTACTATCGCCAGATGATGGCGCCTGTGCGCTAGCTGCCCCCGAACTCCGAGGGCAACTGGGTCGCCCGCTACGAGAGTGCTGGTAAGGCCGATCACTACGCCCACGCGGAGGTCTACTGCCGGCTGGCATTGGAGTGGGGACCCCATGAATTCGCGTCCGCGGTCATCGAGCCTGCGGGGCGTGACTGGCCGTTACGTAGCGATGGCTTGCTGATCCGGGATCGGCCGTCGCTTTGGGGGAGGCGGTGACTGGCTCGCCCAAACGGGTCGCCACTTCAAATCAAATCAAGTGTTTGGCCGAATTCGCGCAGCCGAACGCGTCTGATTGTGTAGTCCGGCATGATAGAGCTCAGCTTCTCCCTCGAATACCGCGTCTGGTTCGTGACCTAACACCGCCCTGACCGTACAACCGGTGCCAAACGGCACTGGCCAGCGCAGCCACAACGTTCCAGCATATTCAGTTGACCGAGGGGCTTGCCTAAGAAGGAGGTGGGCTGTGCCCGGACGGCGAATAGTGCTCCCGCTACTCATAATGCTCGTGACTGCAGGCATCTCCGCCGTCAGCCAGAGCGGGGCCGGGCACACCGCTTTCACGGGCCAGAACGGCAAGATCACCTTCGTGGCGCAGCGCGACGGCGACGATGAGATCTACGTGATGGACTCCGACGGCAGTAATCAGACCAGGCTCACGAGTAACCCCACCGACGACTACCGGCCGGCCTGGGCCCCAGACGGCATGCGAATCGCCTTCACCAGACACATCAACGACGATGACGAAATCTTCGTCATCAACGCCGACGGCACCGGCCTGACGAACATTTCAAACAACCCGAGTCAGGATGACTACTGCGCCGACTGGTCGCCAGACGGCTCAATGATCACCTTTACTCGCTGGAATGGAGTCCAGGACCAGATCTACGTCATGAACGCTGACGGCAGTGAACAGACAAACATTTCCAACAACGCAGGCCATGACTGGTGCCCGGCCTGGTCAACCGATGGTACGAAGATCGCCTTTGGAAGCTACCGAGACGACAACGCCGAGATCTACGTCATGAACCCTGACGGTAGCGGACAGACCAACCTCACCAACACTCCGTCCGTCGACGAAGAATCACCTGCCTGGTCACCTGACGGTTCGAAGATCGCATACGACAGCAGCTTCCCCGTCCATGAGAACATCTTCGTGATGAACGCTGACGGCACCGGCCAGACCGCCCTCACAGACGATCCGGCCTGGGACCAGCTACCCGATTGGTCGCCGGACGGGAAGATGATCGTGTTCTCTTCAAGGCGAGATGGAAACTGGGAAATCTACGTCATGAACGCCGACGGCACTGGGCAGACCAACATCAGTAACAGTCCCACCCATGATGAGGCGCCGAGCTGGCAGCCCGTGGGACAGCAGCTCCTCTGGGGCGACAACAACTGCTCTGGCTCTGCCGACCCAATCGATTCGCTGCTCACTCTGCGCTACGATGCGGGCCTGAACACGAATACAGGCGACTGCCCTGACCTTGGGCAGGTCGTTGATGTTCAGAGCGCCTCGCCGCATCCTTGGGGCGACGTAGACTGTAGCGGTGACGTGACGCCTGTGGATTCACTCAAGATCCTTCGCCATGATGCTGGCCTGAGTGTAGCGCAGGAAGAGGAGTGCCCGGCCATTGGTGTTGAAGCGATCGTGGTCGAATAGCCAAGTACCCACTCGTTGTTGTTGATTTCACAACGATCGGGTTGCGCGTGCTCTGGGCCGGATGCGGTCTTAATCATTAACTAGACGGTGCGCAGGCTCATCTTTCAGGGGCGGCTGAGTATCCGCCTTTCGACGCCGCATGAAGCAGCGAATCGGGCCCACCGGCCCGGTCGCGAGAACTATGGTTCGCACTGGCGCCGTCGCATGCCAAGACTCCCGGACTGAAAATCCGGGAGTCACGAACGCCCCGGATTACTCGCTTTCCCTATCTAATGCCTGGGGTCTACGAGAGCAGAAAGAGCCGAGTCCGGGGCTCAAGTTGGGGTCGAAAATCCAAAATCCGCTCCGAAGAGGGTGGATTTTGTATCTGTGGAGGGCCCGGTGGGATTCGAACCCACGACTCCCGGATTAAAAGTAAGCCCGTCGGGTGGGTTGACCAGCAGACCCTGAACCAGATACGAATTCCGCGTTCTTGACCGCCGGAACCGGCTGATTTTTCTTCGAGTCCGGGGCTCAAGTTCGAGAGCCGTTCTGAGCCCCGGATTCGACGCTGCCATCTTAGCACCGATTTCAACGCTGATTTTGCCTGCTGGCCAATTGTCTTCTGTCGGGTCTTCTGCCTATGACGCCAAGTTTCTCAAACGCAGCGAGCGCTGGGTTCAGACGACTCATGTCAGAAGCTCCACGACGTTAGCGAGCGAGCCGACGACGTCGCTGGAGGGTCGAGGTCTTCAGGCCAGGCCTGGCCGCCGCGGTTGATCCAGACCGGTGCCAGGCCAGCATGCCGGGCGCCCTCGATGTCAGCCCACAGCCTATCCCCGACGTACATCGCTTGACGATCATCCTCGTCCAGATCTCAACCACACTAGTTCAGATATCACTATCCGGTGTTAGTGCCACGTCTCTCGGAACTGTAGTGCCATCCGACTACGTGCTGGTCACCCTGTGACACATGCCAGAAGTCTGGTCTTCCGGCCGGGCTGACAACGACCGGCGCCAGGTGCAACGACAATTGACCCGATGGCCTGAAGTCCGTACACTGGCCGGCAAATTCGGCAAGCGACGGGAAGGAGCGCGCGATGCCGGTGACTGGCGCGAAATTCGTTGCCCCCGCGGTCGCATTGACGCTACTGGCACTGACGTTACTCGGCGGTGTGTGGCTGTTAGGCGGTCAGGCGTCGGCCGGCTCGTCGATCATTGTCAACTCCACGAGCCACCCGGGCGCCGGTGTCTGCGATCTTACAGAGTGCACCCTGCACGAGGCTCTGGGGGTTGCCAACGCAAACAATGGCCAGGACACTATCACATTCGACCTCACTGTCTTTCCTCCTGGCGCGCCGGCGATGATCGCCGTCTCAGGGGCCGCGCTCCCATTCAGCAGCGACCCTGACGGCGTGATCATCGACGGCACCGGCGCCGGCGTGATCATCGACGGGATCGCTCTGGCCGCGACCGAGGGAGGACTCGTCTTCCATTCCGCTCCCGGAATAGGCTTGAGCGGCGTCGTGCTACGCTCGCTCACTGTGCGCAACTTCCCAGGCATCGGCATTCACATCTGCGGCGGCCCGATCGCTTCACTCCAATGCGATGAAGACCTGACGGGAACGGAGCTCACAGATGTCAGCGTGACCGGCAACGGAGACGAAGGCATCGAGATCCAGGGCCGGAATGTCTCAAACACTACCCTGGACGAGTGCGACTCCAGCAGTAACGCCGGCGCAGGCGCTCGTGTGCGAGCGCTTGCGAATCTAACTCATACCTCGGTGACGTCTTGCAGCGCGATTGATAACGGGACACAGGGGGTCCAGCTCAGGGGCGCCACCGGTGCCGCCAACACGGCCGTCAGCGACGTGATGGTAACGGGCAACAACAACGACGGCGTCTGGCTTAGGTCGCCCGGAGACATCACGGACAGTGAGGTCGATCAAGTCACCGCCGTCGACAACGCTACCGGCGTCCACATCGACGCCACCGGCTCAGCCACGGGTGTGACCTTCTCTTCGATCAGCTCGAACGCCAACGTCACCGGCATCAAGATCGAGGCCGACCAGAACCTATCCGGGATAGACCTGAGCGGAGTCACGACGAACGACAACACGGCCCGCGAAGGCGTCTGGATCGATGCCGGAGGCTCGATCAGCGACGGGGCGATCACCGACTGCGACTCCAACCGCAACGCCAACGCCGGAGTCTCGGTCAACGCGGCCGGCTCGATCACGCACTTCACGGTCACGGACTGCACGGCGAACGACAATACGAATCAGGGGCTGGAGTTCCACGGCTTCACCGGCGTTGAGGACGTAACTGTGGAGAACATGACGGCCACCGGCAATAACAACGACGGGGTCTGGATCAAGTCCAGCGGCGGCAACAACGTCGGCACTACCGTCAGCGGCACCACGGCGATCGACAACAATAGCGGCATCCACCTCGATGCCGGCGGCCAGACAGTGGACGCGAGCTTGACGAACAACCTCCTGACTGACAACCTTCGTGGCATCCGCCTGGAAGGAGCGGGCGGCATCATCGGCTCGAGCGCCTTCTCGAACACGCTCCTGGACAACACCACCGGCATCGAGGTCGAAGGCCTCGCCGGCGTTCACTTCAACCGCATCTCCGGGAACAGCGTCGGCGCTCGGGAGACCGGAGCCGGGACGCTCGACGCCGAGAACAACTGGTGGGGCTGCAATGCGGGACCGGACACGCCCGGCTGCGATACAACTGAGGGAGCCGTAGACGGAGACCCCTGGCTGCTGCTCGAACTGACGGTCGACCCGGCGGCGATCGCCACTAACGGGGCCACATCGCTGTCCGCAGACGTCACTAGCAACTCTGACGGTGCTGACACATCATCTCAGGGCGCGATCATGGACTCGACTCCGATCACTTTCGAGACTGATCTCGGTAGTGTCGGGAGCAAGGAGATCACGAAGGGGACGCTCAACGGCTCAGCAGAGGCGACTCTGACCGCCGATGAAGGACCCGGCACAGCAACGGCCTCGGCGTCGCTCGACAACGAGACGGTCAGCGACATGATAGAGGTCACCCCGGCCACGCCAACTCCTTCGCCCACCCCTAGCCCGACTGACGCGCCCTCACCTTCCCCCGATCTCCTCATATGGGGGGACCACAACTGCTCTGGTTCCGCCGATCCGGTGGACGCGCTGCTCATTCTCCGGTTTGACGCCGGTCTCAACGCGAACACCGGCGAGTGCCCGAACCTGGGACAAGTCGTGGACGTCAAGGTGGCTTCACCACATCCGTGGGGTGATGTCGACTGCGGGGGCGACGTCACGCCTGTGGACTCGCTGAAGATCCTGCGCTATGACGCGGGGCTGGGCGTGACGCAGGCGCTGGGCTGCCCGCTACTCGGCGCTCAGGTGGCCGTCGCCGAGTGAGTCGATTGCCTGCCAGAGCTGAGCGAGTAGGAGCCAGAAGCTCTGAGCGGGCGCTGGCACGCTAACGGGCGTTAGTGTCGCCCGTGCGCGTGGCTGTGTTTGGAGTCTAATCCTCACTCAGAACATCTCTGTCCCAGGGCTCGCCGCAGCGAAAGCGCTTTGCCTGAGCAGTTCTTCCAGCTTGTCAGCTGGTATCGGCCTGGAGCAGTGATAGCCCTGAAACTCGTTGCAGCGACGCTCCCTGAGGAAAGTGAGCTGCTCGTCAGTCTCGACGCCCTCGGCGATCACGTTGAGCTTCAGCGCGTGAGCCATGGCGATGATGGTGGATGCGATGGCTGAGTCGTGTGGGTCGGTCGTGACGTCGCGTACAAACGACCGGTCAATCTTCAGAGCATTGATTGGAAAGCGCTTGAGATAGTCGAGAGACGAGTACCCGATGCCGAAATCGTCTATCGCGATCTGCACGCCTATCTTCCGCAGATCCGTCAGCACCGAGGTTGCCAATTCGGCATCCTGCATCGCGACGCCCTCCGTAATTTCCAACTGGAGGTGCCGAGGATCAAGCCGAGCCTCCTGAAGTGCCCCGCTCACCATATCCAGCAGATTGCGCTGCTGGAACTGCCGCGCCGAGAGATTCACAGCAATTCGCATCGGGGGAAGGCCCGCTTCCTGCCAGGCCGCGTTCTGGGCGCAGGCAGCGCGCAGAACCCAGTGGCCAAGAGGTACGATCAGGCCCGTCGCCTCGGCTACGGGTATGAAGTCTGTTGGGAGTGTTAGCCCCAGTTCGGGATGTTGCCAACGAACGAGACCTTCCGTTCCAACGATCTGGCCCGTGTCGATGTCGACTTGGGGCTGATAATGGACTACGAATTCTCCGCGCATCAGACCGCTTCGTAGATCCGCTTCTACGGCCAGCCGCTTTGAGATCCCGACGTTCATGTCCTTCGTGCACAGCAGGTAGTTGTTGCCTCCATTGTCTTTGACACGATACATGGCCTCATCAGAGCTTCTCAGCAACGACTCGGCATCTTCCCCGTCGCTCGGGAACAGGGCGATCCCAATACTCGCAGTCACATAGAAATTTCGGTTGTCAACAACGAATGATGCCCTGAAGGCTTCTAAGACTCTCTGCGCGACCGCAACCGCGTCCTCTTCACCAGCAATTTCCGACAACAGCAACGTGAACTCGTCGCCGCCCACCCGGGCGGCGGAGTCGCCGTCTCGCACGATGGCAGATAGCCGCTCAGCGGCGATTCGTAGCACGGTGTCTCCGGCGTCGTGCCCGGCGGAGTCGTTAACAGACTTGAATCGGTCGAGATCGACGTACAGGACGGCAAGAAGCCGCTCTCTGCGCCGCGCCTGCGCCAGTGCGATGTCGAGGCGGTCCTGGAACAGTGCGCGGTTAGGTAGATTGGTCGGGCCGTCATGATACGCCAGGTGCCGAATGGTCTCCTCTGCCTCCCTGCGCTCCGTGATGTCGCTGAAGCTGACGACGGCCCCTGCCAGCTCGCCTTGCTCGTCGAAGATGGGAGTGCTGGCGTACTCTACCGGGAAGCTCGTGCCGTCCTTCCTCCAGAAGACTTCGCTCTCGACGTGTTGCGTCGTTCCATCCTTGAAGGCCGCGTAGATGGGGCACTCCTCCCTCGGGTATGGTGAGCCATCCGCTCTTGAGTGGTGAAGGATGTCGTGCTGGCGCTTACCGATGAGGTCCCCGGACTCCCAGCCGATCATTTCTGCTGCCGCCGGGTTTATGAACGTCGTATTGCCATCAAGATCTAGGCCGTATATTCCTTCTACTGCCGAGTTCAAGATGAGCTCATTTTGACGGCTCGCCCGGGCCAGCGCCTCCTCGGCCTGCTTGCGCTCGGTGATGTCCTGGATCGTGCCAATCATCCTCAGCGGCCTACCAGAGGCGTCGAACTCAAGTTCGCCCAGTCCCAGCACCCAACGCTCGGCACCGTCGTCATGACGAACGATTCTGTACTCTTTGTTGAAGCGAGCGCATTGCTCTAGGACTTCATGAGCGAAGTAGTCGGCCATCGACTGGCGAACGTCGGGATGGACAAGTGCAAGCCAGCTCTCCACAGAACGCTCGTGATCTTCCCGGATGCCGAAGATGTGATCTAGCACGGGGGAGCTCTCCCAGACGCCTGCCGGAATGTCGAGAACGTAGCTGCCGATCTGCGCCACGCTCTGCGATTCAAGCAGCAAGCGCTCGCTCTCTCGCAACGCTGCCTCGGCATGCTCGCGTTCGGTGACGTCGCGGCAATTCAAGACATATCCCGCGACAGCGGCGTCATCACGCAGGTTCCTGAGCGTGCCTTCAAAGGCCCGCCATGAGCCGTTCGCGTGGCGAACGCGCACCGCGAGAAACTCGGTGGCTTGTGAATCCTCAGCTACACTCCTGAAAGCATCAAGGCAGCTCTTTAGATCCTTCGGGTGAACGATCCCACTGAAGGCACTCGAACCAATCAGATTCTCGGGGCCTATTCCGATTGCCCGGCCCACGGAAGGGCTTATGTACCGTATGGTCGAGTCATCGTTTAAGACCATGACGACATCTGCGCTCTTTTCTATGAGCGACCGGAAGTACTGCTCGCGGCGGACTATCTCTTCCTCCAGTTCATGTCGCTTTGATGCGTCAAGCAGCGACTCCGTCATTGTGTTCAGAGATGCTCCCAATCGGGCGAACTCCCGAGGGCCTGTGGCCTTGGCCCGCGCCTCAAGGTCGCCACTCGAGACGGCAGCTGCGGTTGCCTCCAGCGACGACAGCGGCTTGATGATTGAGCGGGCGATGAAACCTGCTGCAATCAGGCCTAGCGCGGCCCCAACGGCACCGGAAATGACCAGAAGCAAGAGCGCGATGTCGCCCGACCTGTCCGCGCGATCGCGCAGATCCGAAAGCTCAGTGGCTTGATATTCTGCCGCTTCCCTGAGGCTGTCCTCGAATAGGCGGTACGGGAAAACCGTTGCCTCGACCGCCGCTGCCGCCTCTTGCGTACCGCCATTCCGCCGCAGCTCTATGATCTGCTCCACGCCCTCAACAAGGCTTTCGGCCTGGGAGGAGATCAGCCGGAGTCTTGTTGCTTCCAGCTCGTCGCCTCGCTCTTCCTCTAGCGCGGTGGCCTGCTGAATGGCGTCCATACCGGCGGCGGTGTAGCCACGAATCTCAGCAATCAGTGCTTCGTCCCCAGCAACTAGTGTTTCGTCGCCAACAGTGACGTAGCGCTGAAGCGCCGAGGCTGCAGTCTCCACATTTACAAGAGCGTCCTGAATCAGGAAGGTGGTGTCTGCGCGCTCCTGCATGGCAGCCGTGACGGTCTGGTGCTTGTGCATCTGCCAGGCGGAGCCAAACGCGACGGCGACGAGAGTGACGACAAGAAGAGCAAAGCCAGTGATGATTCGTCCGCTTGCCGACGAGAGTGGATTGAGACTTGGCCAGCGCCTGCCTTGGCTGGAGGTTTGTTGCACGTTGTCCATTGATTCTCTCTCGGGAACCGCCCGGCCGTGTTCTCTGCACTGTTCTAAGACTCGGACGGTCCCAAGAATAGAGATGTCACCGGCTGGGAATCGTTGCTGAGGATGATGGGATGGGCCTGATTCCGCTAGGCTGCGGTCCGTTGCTTCCTGTCGGTCCTCATCCCGTCGCTAGGGCGAAATGACGCGGCGGTGGCGAAATCGTGGCCTATCTGGAATAGGTCGCCTACGAGCACCTAACCGACACTAACTGGCATTAGTGTCATGTCGTCAGGATTCCGGATAGAAGGTCACATCGTGTAGGGAGCAGATCCCGGCGACGGGCGTCGCTGCATCCGGCCGGGCCAACTGCCTTGCGAACTCGAACGCGATGAGGCTTCGCCGGCAGTAGAAGCTGGCGTCGGCGTCGCTGACCATACAGCCGGCGAGCACGATCTCGTCGCGTTCGACAGCCCCCATCGCCCCGGCTGACGGGAATCGGTACAGGATGGGGAGAATGGCATCGGACTCCCCGCACTCCGGGCAGGCCCCGACGCTCGACTGGGCCGAGAAGTCAACCCTTGCCCGCCCTGTCACTCGCTCGGGCCGCGTCAGCACGGGCGTTCGAGTGACCAACAGTCGATCGACTTCCTGCGCGCGAGTGCTTCCTGAGGCTGCGCCTGACCAACTTACGTCTGTCGGGTTCGTCTCGAAGGCCTTACCCGCCGCCCTATTCCTCGACCACATCCCATCTGTAGACCAAGCGCACCTCAAAGAACTCAGGCAGCCCAAAGGGAGGCAGGCCGTCCAGACCCTCGCCTAAGACTGTTTGACTGAACCGCACGCCCGCCGCCGGAGTTGGGCAAGTGATCTCAGGACCGAAACCGGTGGCGCGACCCTTCTCATCGTTGCCGCCGTCGAGCTCGCGGACTTCGAGGCCGAGGACGGCGTGGTCAACCGGGAACATCGCC
>JABAOE010014586.1_pt1 | contig 16938 bp, 14 predicted proteins | sample 7062141 | NCBI WGS metagenome assembly JABAOE01 (sample SAMN14538627, study PRJNA623070) | marine sediment metagenome | biome: marine biome [ENVO:00000428]; feature: marine pelagic biome [ENVO:01000023]; material: deep marine sediment [ENVO:00002113] | place: India: Gulf of Khambhat ... | reverse complement strand
GCGCTGCGTGAGCACGGACATCCGTACACGCTGTCGGCACTCCTGGTCGTGGCGGGCGGGGTGGTGGCGATGTCCGGGCTCGAGGTGCTCCACGGGGCTCTGGGGATCGCGATTCACGGCGGCGCGCTCTGGGTCCACGTAGCGGCGGTGTCCGCCGGGGCGCTGGCCGCTGCCCGCTGGCTGCCGGGCTTCACGCGCGCGGTGCGGGGCGCGGGGCGCGCGCGCCACGTGACGTCGGCGTACGCAGGGGTCCTGGCGCTGTGGGCCCTCCGCCCCTACGCGCCCGAACTCGGGGTCGATGCCTTGCTGGACAAGCTCACCTCCCCGTGGTGGGTGCCGCTGCGGAGTCTCGGGATGACGCGCACGATGTTCAGCGTCGTCGACGTCTTCGGGGGCTTCTTCCTCTACCTGCCCCTGGGTGCGATGCTCGCGGTCTGGCCCCTGCGGCGGCGCGGCCTGCTGGGGTGGTGTCTGCCGGCCGTGTACCTGGCCGTGGTCACCGAGCTGGCCCAGATCTTCGTCCGGTCGCGCATGCTCGACGTCACCGACCTCCTGGTCCAGGCCGCCGGAGCCGCCGTGGGCTGGGTCGTCGTCCGGCGTGCGGGGCTGCCCGTGCGAGGTGTCCAGCTGGACTAGCGGCCTGTAACGGATGAACGATTGGCAGNNCGATTGGCATGGACCGCGCTTCGCTCGATCCGTCGCGGCGGGCCCGGCGGCTCGGTGCGCCGGTGGGCCGCTCGGTTCGGGCGGCGCTGCGTCCGCCGCTCAGGCGAACAGGCGGCGCAGCAGCGTGTTCAGGAAGACCCCCTGGGGGTCGCGCTGACGCCGCGCGGCGACGAAATCCCCGTGGCGCGGATACATCGCCTCGACGTCGGACCGGGTGAGGTTGAAGTGCTTGCCCCAGTGGGGCCTCCCCCCGAGCTCGCGCATGAGCGGCTCGAAGCGCTCGAAGACCTCCGTCGCGTTGACCAGGGTCCCGACGCCGATGTAGGCGACGTCCCCTTTGTTGGCGGGGCTGATCAGGTCCTGGTCGCCCCTGACGAAGCGCACCTCGGTAGGCAGGGTGAGGTGCTCGTCACCCTCGTCGAGGAGGAGCTTGAGCTGCTCGATCGCGGGCTTCGTGTGCTCCACGGGGATGGCGTACTCGCACTCGCGGTGGAACACCGGGAGCAAGGGAAGCGTGAGCATGTCCTCGTACCCGCCGCTCCTGTGGAGCACGCGCGTGTAGCCCGACCCACGCTTGAAGAGAACGGGGAGCAGCGCCTTCCCGATCTCCAGGGCGTCGGCGGGCAGCGGTCCCGAGTAGCGCCTCTTGAAGGGCCAGAACCACCGCCGCGGGCGCCGGAGCGCGTCGCCCAGATCGTCCGCCTGGCCCAGGATCCCCGTGGGCGACGCCGGCGCGTCGTTCTTGGTGACGACGAGCGCCATGTCCCGGGGGATCAGGGGCAGGGAAGGCCACCAGATCAGGACGCGCTGGTTTTCCTGGGTCAGCGTATCGACGTCGTCGAGGGCGCGCGCCAGGTCGCAGACGTAGACGTTGTAGTCCACCTCGTAGTAGTCGACGCAGTCGAGGGTCATCTGAGTGACCACGCCCAGGGTCCCCAGCGACACCCGGGCCGCGCCCAGCAGGGTGGGATCCAACCCGTCGATGACCTCGACGTCGCCCCTGCCGTCGACGATGCGCATGCCGGTCACGCCGGTCGCCATCGCCCCCAGGCCGACACCGGTCCCGTGCGTGCCCGTGAGGACGGCGCCTGCGATCGACTGCTCGGTGACCGAGCCGATGTTCTTCAGGGCGAGTCCCTGCGACTTGAGCGCCGGAATGAGGTCCTTCAGGCGCGTTCCGGCGTGAACCGTGACGCTGTGCCCGTTGCGCGAGACGATCCCGGAGAGCCCGTCGAGGCTCAACAGGACGTCGTTCGTCGAGATGATCTGCGAGAACGAGTGGCCCGCCCCCTTCGTGCGCACCACCTTGCCGTCTCGTGCCGCGTCCCGGACGATGTCCTGGACCTCCGTTTCGCTCTTGGGGCGGAGGTACCGGTCGGCCCGGAAGTGGACGGTCTTGGACCAGTTCCAGAACCCGAATGGGTCGAGCGCCACGCTTTCCTCCTTGCTCCGGAGACGGGCCACGCCGTCGGTGTGGACACCCTGCCATGCTGACGCGTGGCGCAGCACCCCTCATGCGCTTCGGGCCGGACGTGGCGCGCGGGGGGGAGAGCGCGGCTCGACCCGGACTCCGAGACAATACCCGAGGCCCGAGAGACTCCGCAAGCGAGCCCGGGCGAGCGGCCGAAGCGGCCGCGCCACCCTGCGAGCTTCGCGCCCGCGTCAGGATCTCGGCCCGCTCTCGCTGGACCGGGCGCGTTCCCTCGCGCTAGACTTCGGGATGCGCCGACCCGCTTCCCTCGTCTTTCTCCTCGCGCTCGCTCTCCCGTACGCTCGCGCGCCGCTCTGCGAGCTCGGCTCGCGTGGCCACGAGGAGCACGCCGAGATGGACCACCATGAGGCCGGTCTCGTGCTCATCGGTCCCGTGCTCACGGGCGTGGCGGACGGCGCTCCGGACTGCCACGTCGTGATGGGCTGCCGGGTCGGCGCGGAGCTCGTCGTCGGGCTGATCGCGGCTGCCGCAGCGCCCGCTCCCGGCCTTCGCGGCGCGTCGGCCGAAGCCGGGCAGGGGTGGCTCGAAGTCCTCATGCCCCCCGAGCTCCCCCCTCCCCGCACGATCTGACCGTTCTCCTTCCAGGCTGCGGGTCTGAGGCTCGCGGTCGACCGTCCCAAACGTTCAGATCGGAATCCACTCATGTCCGGCCATCGAGCGATCCGTCTCCCTCCGGGAGGTGCGGGCCCGTTGCTGCTGGCGCTTGCGGCGTGCGCGACGCCCCAGCGCCACGACGTGGCGCCGCTTTCGGCACCGTACAACTTCACGTTCTACGACACGTACCAGGAGGCGGCCCGGTCCTTCTACGCGGCCCACTACGCGCACTTCGGCGCGTACGAGCTCCTCATGCGGCCGGGCCCCGACCTCGGCGACCGCATGGAGCGCTTCGAGGCCCGTGTCCGGGACTACGTCGTGGACCCACCTCAGTTCGAGCCGCCGGCCGACATCGTCGCGCCCTCGTGGAGCCGAATGGCCTTCGGCACGGGGCAGGCGATGCACTGGACGCACATGCTCCACGCCCAGCTCTACGACATCCTCTCCGACGACCGCGTCGTCGACAAGCGGAGCGCGGGCGAGGGAGCGATCGCCTACTACCTGAGCGAGCCGGACGCGGCGTTCTCCACGCGCGGGTACGGTCACCGATGGATGGAGGGGGGAGGAGAGTGGGTGGCGGCCTTCCGCGAACGCTTTCCCGAGGTGAACGGCATCCTGTGGGCGTACCACTGGCATCACGCCGCCGTCTACGAGGCGCTCATGGAGCCCGACCCCGCGGGCCGGCGTGCCGAGCTGGACCGGGTCATCCGCGTCTTCGCGGACTCGGTGCTCGCAGATCTGCCCCGGACGATGCCCCTCACGGGCGAGGTGGCGCCGAGGTTTTCGAGGATGTTCCCCGCGGCGGCGCACATCTTCGACAACCTCCACATGATGCACGACATCGTGAACGACGTCATGGCGCAGCCCGGGTACGATCAGCCGGACAAGGCGGCCGAGATCGAGCGCATGCTGCGCCTGCAGACCTACGAGGGTCAGGACGACGTGGAGGCTCCGCCCATGCCGATGCACGACGGACACATGATGAGCCCGGGCGGCATGAGGGTGCCGACGCGGCTGCCCGACGGAGATTGGCTTCCGCAGGGCCATCCCGAGGCCCGCATGGCGTCGATGCAGGAGCTCATGCAGCCCCTCGCGCCCGTGCGCTCGCCAGCCGGAGGCGCCCGATGAAGGCGCTGGCCCCGGCCGGGGCCGCGCTCGCCGTCCTGACGCTCTGCCAGGCCGCGCAGGCTCAGGAGGACTTCCGGTCCGCCGACGCCGGCCGGCCGATCCGAGTGGAGGACGCGCGTCCGCTCAAGTTCCGGGAGTGGGAGGTGGAGATCGGCTCGCGTGGCTCCTTCGAGGAAGGAGCCCGTGGCCTGGAGAGCGTGCTCGAGCTCAAGGTCGGCGTGTTCCGGAATGCGCAGTTCGGCTTCGAGATCGATGGCGGGCTGGAGTCGCCGCGCGGGGGTGGGGGAACCGAAAACGGGCTGGAGGCGGCCTCGGCTCATCTACTGTATGGTCTCCGGCGCGAAACCGTCTCGCTGCCCGCGGTCGCGGTTCGGCTTCAGGGCTCGACACCTGGCGCGGGGGAGCTCGGCAACCAGGACGCCCAGCTGGGCGTGACCGCCATAGCCACCCGCTCGATCGGGCGGTTCCGGGTGCACGGCAACGGCGGCTACACGCTCGCGAGCGCGGACGACGGGGGCGACTACTGGAGGGTCGGGCTCGCGGGCGACTACCCGGTCGGGCTGTTCAGCACCGCCGTGCTCGCCGACGTGTACGCGGAGATCCCGGCGGGAGCCGGCTCCGCGAGAACGTGGGTCGACGCCGGCGTGCGGCGACAGATCACGAACCGGACCGTCCTCGACCTGGGGGTGTCGACGCGGATCGACCAGTGGAGCGACGGAAACGCCAACGTGGAGCTGGTCATCGGGCTGTCCCGGATTCTCGGCCTGGGGGGCGCCGCGCCGCCCTATCCGGATCCGGCGATCCGCTAGCGGCCCGGCGCCGGTCCCGGGATCACGACGCTGGGGCGCATGTCCTCGTCGAAGGCGACCGTGCGCAGCAGCTCGAAGCTCTCGACATCGTAGACGTCGATCGTGTTCCCGGCGATGAAGACGAAGAGCCGTCGGCCATCGGCGCTCACCCTCAGCCCCATGCGGGGCCGTCCCGCGAAGGGCTGCCGACGGACGAGCCGTCGGCCGACGAGGTCGAACTCCCAGAACTCGTAGCGCCCGATCGTCTCGAGGAGCGCGAAGGCCCGGTCTCCACCGGGAGCGAGCGCGAACTGACCCACGGGCTCGTCTCCGCCGAGCACGAAGAAGTCCACGTCCCGCTCGGAGAGCCGGACCCGGGCGATCCCGAGCATCCGCCGGCTCTGCAGAGGATCGGTCATCCGGAAGAGGCTCGTGGTGACGCCCTCCTCGTCATAGGTGCCCGGGGCGATGTCGAAGCTGGCCCGCCCCGTCCCTGGCTCGAGTGGTCGGGAGATCTCCCAGCGGTCGACCTCGGCGTGGCTGTCGGCGTCGAGCGCCACCACGTCGTCCATGAAGAGGTAGAGCGTCTCGCCGTCGGGCGAATACTGGAGGCCGGCGCCCTCGCGTGACCGTCCGTCCGGCCACGGGATGGTATCGCTGACGCGCTTCTGCTCCAGGTCGTACTCGACGAGGAACGGCCCCTCGACGCTGAAGCGGTCCACGTGCTTCGTGTAGCGCTTGACGAGCATGCCCAGCTTCTCGTCCGAGGGGTGCGGGGTGTAACTCTCGATCCGCACGGTCACGCTGTCTTCGGAGAGCGTGAGCTCGTCGACGACCTCGCGGGTCGCCAGGTCGACGATCTCGATCCGCTCGCCCGAGGCCTCACCGACGTAGAGGCGCGTGCGGTCGGCGCTCGCCTGCATCCGGTTGGGCACGAGGTTACGAATCCGGATGCGATCGACCACCTCCTCGGTGGCTTCGTCCCAGACGAGGATGTCCTGCGAGTAGGTGCCGATGTACCAGGTCGCGGTCTGGGCGCCGGCGGGCACTGCTGTCAGGCACAGGCCGGCAGCCAGAGCGGCCGACACACGCGGGTTGAGACGGCCCACGGTCACGTACAATCCGAGACCACCGTCACGCCCCGGTCGGTCAGCGTCTTCACGTCGGCGCAGTCCACGCGCGTCTCACGGACCTGCAGCGTGCTCCTCGTGCCGAAGCCACGGTTGTCGATGAGGGGCTGGATGTTGCTGAGGTCGGTGTTGTTGTCGAGCACGACGAGCTGCAGGAGGGTCAGATCCACCAGCGGCGCGATCTCGGTGAGCTCGGCTCCGTCCAGGCCGAGGACTGTCAGGGTGGTGAGCCCGCGCAGCGGCTCCAGGTCGGGCGTCGGGTTCTCGCCGACGTCGAGCAGGTCGAGGCGTCCCATGTCCGTCAGCGGGCCGAGGTTCGTGATGGAGTTCCCGAACAGGACCAGCCGCAGCATGTTGACCATGCCGGCCAGCGGAGCGAGGTCGGTGACCTGGTTGTGATCGAGCGCGAGCAGCTCGAGGCGGACGAGGGAGCTCAGCGGGCCGAGATCGGTGATGGAGTTTCGGGTCAGGCTCAGGGCGACCAGGTCGAGGCCGCTCAGGGGGCCTAGGTCCGCGATGTCGTTGCCCTGCAGGTCGACGATCTCGAGCGCCGTCAGATCGCTGAGCGGGCCGAGGTCGGAGATCGCGTTGTCGGCCATCAGCAGGTCTCTGAGGCCGGTCAGGTTCTGCATCCCGACCAGGCTGGAAATCCCGGCCCCCCCTGCGCTCAGCGTGCGCAGGTCGCCCACCATCCGACACGACATCGCCTCGCCGGGGCGCAGGCCGAGTTCGGCTCGCACCTCCGCCTCGAGGTTCGAGTCGGCGAACGCCACGACGGCGTTCGGGTCGGGCTGGGCGGCGCACAGCTCGGCCGCGGCCAGCTGAGGCCCGAGTGGGTCGTCGCACGCGCTGGCGACCAGGATCAAGATGCCGGCAAGGCAGCCCCCTCGCCTGAGCATCAGAACCAGCTCCAGACGAGGCGGCCGAGCCCGATCAGGTTCAGCGCCGGGTCCTTGGGGAGGGGCGTCGGGCGCTCCTCGCTCCCCAGGCCCGCTCCCTGGATCTGGGCCCACGCGATGGACGCCGCGGCGATCGCGCCGATCAGGGAGATCGTGCGGCCGGTGCTGACGCGAGGCACCTCGACGAGGTTCACGTCGTTCGCCGGAAAGCCGACCCGCGGCGGGATGACGACGGCGCCCGGCCTCGGCGCCACCGCGGACACGATCGAGTCGTTGACGACGATCGGGTTCTTCAGAGTCACGCGGACTCCGTCGACCGAGGTCACGCGAACGGAGGACGGCCGCGTGTCCACGATCAGCCTGTCCGGGGCCACCGTCGCGGCCTCCCACGTCTTGCACCCGGTGAGCGCCACCAGGAGCGCCAGAGGCACCGGTCCGCGGATCTTCCACGTCCCGCCTCTCCTCCACGTCCCGCCTCTCATCCCAGAGCTTCCCTCCGCAACCAATGGAGACCTCGAGCGTAAGAAGATTCACACCACTCCGTGCGGCGCCCCGACGTGCGCGGCCCGAAAACGACACCTACGTTACCACAGGAATCCTCTAGAGGCAGCAGCTGGATCATGCGCAGTTCGACCCGTGGCGGGCCCCGTTCGTTCCTTGCCGGGCTCCTGCTGTCGTCGGCGATGGCGGGCTGCGCCCCCGCGAGTGCGCCGGACCCCTTCCGTGCCGCGACCGCTCCCCCGCGTCCGTCCTTCGATCCCGGTCAGATCAAGCCGAACGAGATCGGCCGCCCTGAGATCCTGGCCCGCGGGAAGAACGACCTCACGGCGATGGCGCTGATCCGCCGCCTCCGACCCGGTTGGCTGACCGTGCGCGGGCAGATCTCCTTCACGGACGGGGCCTCCAGCTATCCGATCGTCTACATCGACGAGGTCAGGCACGGGGGCCTGCCGACGCTCCACGGGATCCCGGCGAATGAGATCCAGAGGCTGGAGTTCTACAGCACTGCGGATGCGACGACGCGCTGGGGGACCGGACACACCGCGGGCGTGATCAACGTCGTGACCGGACGCCGCTAGGGAAGCTCTGCGCGGGTCTGGGCGCCTGGTAGCGGGCGCCGCGGTCCCGGATGCGAGGCGATTCTCCCGAAGGCCGAGCCCGACCTGGGTCGGTTCGGGCGCAGGGGGCGTGGGCTCATGCGTCGTCTCTCCTCGTCGCGGTGGCGCCCGGAGACGGTTCGCGCCCGCCCGCTCGAGACCCTCGCTCCGCGACGCCTCCGGAGACGACAGCGGGCGCGGACCGCGAACGGCCCGCGCCCGTGCCCATGCTTCGGCTTCGAGTTCCGTCTACCCGACGATCGTCGTGTTGTTCTGGAACTCGGTCGCCGGAAGGTCGAAGCAGATCTGGTTGGAGTACTGACCGCCGAACCCGTCATCGACGCCCACCGCGGGGAAGAGGTCGATGATGTCGCTGTGGCGGGTCAGGTCGTAGAGGTGCTGCCCCTCGAGGAAGAGCTCGGCCGCACGCTCGTGAAGGACGAGGTGCTCCAGGACCTCGTCCGCGTCGTAGCCGGTGGTGGCTGGCGTTCCTTCACCCTCCGCGCCGTAGTCCGGGAGGCCCGCGGCATCGTGGAAGTCGTCGATGATCCCCACCGCCGCAGCCAGGTTACCAGGGATCGCGGCCTCCGCGATGATCAGCTGCGCTTCCGCGTAGCTCGCCATCTCGAGCGGTGAGCTCGCGCCCGGGAACTTGTCCGAGTTCCAGATCTCGAGACCGGTCCGGGGGTGGTCGCGTCCCGTGTAGAAGGTGTTGACCCGGGGGTCGTCCACGCCACCGTACTGGAAGTTCCGGTACGGCTCGGCGGGCGAGACGTTCTCGTCGTCGATGCTGATGTTCCACAGCGGGTTGCGCGTCACGTTCGACGCGTCCGAGAAGGGCAGCTCCCACGTGAAGCCGGCCGGCACGCTGGCCACCGTGCCCGCGGCTGCGGACGCCTGGCCCACGTTGAGCTGCGCCCTCGCCATGCCGACCTTGGCTGCGTTCGCCACGTCGTCGCTGCCGCTGGCCGCCGTCTCGAAGCGCGAGATCGCGAGGTCGAACACGGCCGACGGCTGAACCACCGGGCCGTTGTCGAACGCGGTCTCGCACATGGACTCGCCCATGATGAGGTAGGCGTATCCGGCGTACATGCCCACGAGACGCTGCAGCTCGGCCTTGTTCGGAACATCCGCCGCGTCCCAGCCGGCGAGGAGATCGAGCGTGAAGTCGGCGATCCACCGAGCCCGCGCCTGCGGCTGGTAGATCGCGGGCTGGGTGCTCCCGCAGTCCGCCGACGCGTACTGCGCTCCGTACCCGCTCGTGTCGTGCGTGCGCGAATCCCAGATGTTCAGCACGGTGTTGTTGGACACGTCGCGCCACTCGTTGCCCGTCAGCGCGCCCGCCGCCGCGAAGTACGCGTACGCGCAGCGAACCTCGTTGGCGACGCTGTTCACCATGAGCTGCGCGGCTGCCGGATTCTGCAGGTCGTCCGCGATGACCTGCGAGGGAGCGTCCACCTCCAACAGCTCGTCGAGCGCGGTACATGCCCCCAGGACCAGCGTGAGGGGAAGCACGAGCGCGAACACCTTCGTCGAAGTCTTCGTCATGATCGTACCCCCCTTACATGCCCAGACGGACGGTGACGGTGAGCGAGGTCAGGGGCGGGACCGCGGAGTCCTCCTGTGGCTCGCGGTTCCCCGTGAACGTGTTGCTCGGATCGATCACCTCGGGATCGTGGTGCGGCCACTCCGGCCAGTTCGTCCAGAGCATGCCGAGGTTGCGCGCCGAGAGGCTGATGCTTCCACGCGTCGTGCCGACGCGCTCGACGACGCTCTCCGGCAGCTGGTACGTCGCCGAGAGCTCCCGGAACCGGAGGAACGAAGCCTCGTTCACCCAGAGCGCGAACTCACCGAACGCGCCCTCCTGCGCCTCGGCGACTTCGGTGATGTCGTCGTGGTTGCGCGGGTCCGCGTTCAGGAGCGCGGTCTGCAGGGCGGCGTACCGCCACCAGCCCTGCAGGTCGTACTTCGTCTGCCCGAACTTGCCCTGCGCGAGCGCGTCGATCGTCAGCCGCTCGCCGATCGTGAACGACGTGCCCAGCGAGAGCTCGATGTTCGGGTCCGGGTGTCCCTGATAGATCCAGGCGTCCGGCGTGCACTCCACGCCGGAGCCCTGCCCGTTGTCGCAGAGCATCGAGGAGACGTCGATCGCTCGGCAGGCGGGATCGTTGGCGTCGTCGCACTCGAACTGGGCCGAGATCACCTTGGGCGCGAACATGGAGCCGACCGGGTAGCCTTGCGCGTGCCTGGTCGTCCATCCGAGCTGGAGGAACCCGGTGAGGCCCAGCTCGTTGACCCGGTTCCGGTTCGTGCTGCCGTTGATCAGGATGTCCCAGTCGAACGCGTCCGACTCGATCACCCGCGCGTTCAATCCGAGCTCGACGCCGCGGTTGTTGATCTCGCCGATGTTGACGTCCTGCTGGTTGGTGAACCCGCCGGACGGCGCGACGTTGCGCGACACGATGGCGTTCGACGTGGTCTGGTCGTAGTAGGTGAAGTCGATCGAGACCCGTCCGTCGAGCATGGACGCGTCGAAGCCGACCTCGACCTCCTGACCGACCTCCGGGCCGAGCGCGGAGTTGCCGGGCGAGTCGGGCGTCACCGTCGAGCTCCCTGTCGGCGAGTCCCGCGTGGTGAAGCTCCGGAGCGCCGCGAAGCCGTCGGGCTGCTGTCCGGACTCGCCGTAGGCGGCGCGCAGCCGGAGGGAGTTGAAGAAGTCGAGTCCCCAGAAGCGTTCCTCGCTGATGACCCAGGAGGCGCTGACCTTCGGGTAGTACACGAGGTCGAAGTCGGAGCCGAAGGAGCTGTTGTCGTCCGCCCGGATGGCGCCGGTCAGGAAGAAGCGATCGTTCCAGCCGATCTGCTGCTGGAGGTACACGCCGACCGTGTTGTTCTCGATCAGGCCGTCGAATCCGGTCCGCTGACCGGCCGCGCTGACCGCCGAAAGGCCGAAGGCCGGGAACCGGTCACCGTCCGCCGTGACGTCCTCGATGCGCCTCGTGTACACCTGGAAGCCGAACGAGCTCGTCGAGCGGAAGCTGTCCGTAAGGTCACGGGTGGCCGACGCCGCGTAGTCGAAGGTCGTGTAGACCACCGACTCACGGTTCTGGCGCCGCCCGCCCTGCGCGGCGGTCGTGCTGAAGAACTGCGCCGACTGCGGGCTCAGGAAGTTGTCGAGCTGGTCCTCCACCTGGTCCGTGAGGTCCAGACCGAAGGTCAGCCGGTGCGTGAACCAGTCGAACGGCGTGTGCGCCGCGGTGAGGCCGGCCGTCATCCGGTTCGCGTTGTTCCGATCGTCGTACTGCTCGATCCACGCCTCGGGTGTCGCACGGAAGTACCCGCGCAGGGGATCGGTGGGATCCTCGGGGTAGGTGGACCGCACGGCCTCCTCGTAGGGATTGTCGCCACCGAGGCGGATGCGGGTCAGCCCGACGCCCGCGTTCGCGGAGAGCGTGAGGTCGTCGGTCGGCTGCGCACGGAGGTTCAGGCGGCCGTTGTACTTCCTCGCCCAGCTGTTGTAGGTCACGCCCTGATCGGACGACGCGGAGCCCGACACGAAGTACTGGAACTGGTCGGTGCCGCCGGACACGTCGAGGCCGTAGTACTGCGCGTGGCCGGTCCGGAACATGACGTCCATCTCTTCCGGGCGGTCCCTGAGGATGTTGAACTCGCGGAGCTCGTCGTTGGGACCCCGCGTGTAGTTCGTCGGGGTGCGTCCGGCGGCATCGCGGAACCACTGCGCGCCCTGCCGCATCGTGAAGTTCCACTGCGCCGCGCCGACGCCGCCGTTCTTCGTGCGGATGTTGATGACGCCGTTGGCGGCCTCGGTCCCGTACAGCGTCGCCGCCGCGGGCCCCTTGATGACCTCCATGCTCTCGATCATCGCCGGGTCGATGTCGTCGATGCGCGACACGTCCCGCTGGCCGCTCTCCATCCGGTTGCTCACGCGCACGCCGTCGATGTAGATGAGCGGTCCGTCGTTGACGAGCCGCATCGTCGAGCTCCCACGGATCTTGATCGTGGACGCGGTTCCCGCATCGCCCGAGCCCTGCTGCACGACGACGCCGGCCAGGCGACCGCGGAGCAGGTCGGAGACGTTGGTGATCGGCTGCACCTCCGCGACCTGCGCATCGAGCACGGCGACCGAGTTGCCGATCTCCCGAACGCGGCTCGCGGCCGCCGTGCCCGTCACCACGACTTCGTCGAGCTGCAGCGCCTGCGAGCTGACGAAGAAGTTCTGGGTCACGGTCTGGCCGGCTGCCACGGTCACCTGGACCGATTCGGTCCGGTAGCCGAGCGACTGCACGGTCAAGGTGTGCGTCCCGGCCGGGACGTTGAGGAGCAGGTACTGACCGTTGGCCTGCGTGAGGCCTCCGATGCTCAGGCCTTCCAGGAAGACCTGGGCGGCCTCCACCGGGTTGCCCGTGGCCTGATCCCGGACCACGCCCGTGATCGTCTGTGCTTCTGCCAGACCCGGGGATGCCCAGAGGCCGGCGACCAACAGTGCGGACAAGGCACTTCTCTTCATATCATCCTCCACTCCGAGGTGATGAGCCCCCTATGGATCGCCGGAAACCTACGGCAGGAGGCTCGGCCGCGACAAGGCCGTATGCGCTGGGTGCGGGGGTGGAACCCACGGAGCCGAGAACATCTGCGCGTCCGGCTGGAAGTGGCGCCGGGCGCCGCGTCGAACGCGCGCGGTCTACCAGGCGCCGGCGTACTCCGTGCATTGCCCCGAGGCTGCGACGGACCGCCAGTACGCGCCGCGCAGCCTGTTCAGCTGGCGGATGTGGATGTGGTCGTGCAGCACCCAGGCAGCCAGCAGGTCGGAGGCGCGCAGCGAGCCCATCACGGGGTGCTCGTGGGCCCGGTCCCACGCCGGGTGCCCGAGACCCTCGAGGTAGTCCAGCGAGGTGGCCCGCTCCCGCAGGAAGCGGCCGAGCGACCCGGTCAGGTCACGCTCTCCGTAGCGCTCCTCGACCACCCATCGGGGCGGGTCGATGGCCGGCCAGTCCCGCGCCGGATGATGCAGGGTGAGGTCCACGCGCGTCCGGAAGTCGCGGAACTCCTCGTCGGCCAGGTGGTTGACGACCTCGAGGATCGACCACTGATCCTCGTCCGGCCTCCAGCGCGCCTCCTGCTCTCCGACTCCGGTGACGAGGGCTTCGACGACGCGCGCGTGCGCGCGCAGGCGTGACGTAGCGGCCAAGGGTTCCATCGTGGATTCCTCTCCGTCTCCTCTCGGGTTGCGGGGGGGGCGCGAGCGCCTCGCGGCTCACGAGCCGCCCTTGTCGAACACCACGCGCCAGGCCCCGTCCGCATCGAGCCTCCAGATCGTGTTGAAGCGACCCACGGGCGCGCCGGAGGCGTCGAGGACGGGGCCCGTGCTCAGCGCCAGCCGTCCCGACTCGAGGACGACGACCAGGTCGGGGCGCCAGGAGAACGGCGCCGTGTCAGCGACGAAGAAGGGGCCCCACGCGTCGGCGACCGCCGCCGCGCCCCGCAGCGGCGACCCGGTGGCGTCGAAGAACACGGCGTCCTCGGCGAGGAACGAGCGGAACGCCTCGGGGTCGCGGTCGGCCATCGTCTGCGCGAAGGCGACCTCCCGAGCCTGCACGGCCGCCTCCGCCTTCGCGAGGTTCTGGCTGGCGACGCTCTCCGTCCCCATGCCGGAGCAGGCGAGGAACAGCGCCGCACCCGCCACCAGCGCGGCTCCGCTCGCCGAGGCCTTCACGGGGGTCCGGGTCCCGTCGCTCTCCGTCACTGCTCACCTCCCGGCTGCTGACGTCGATCGTGCCGCGGGAAGCTCGGGAGCGTGGGGGCGCCAGGCAAACGCAGCGCGCGGACGTGCCCGGGGTGCCCGGCCCCCCCCGGTCGGCCGCCCGAGCGCGTGGGCGGAGGGAGATTCCCCACGGCACGAAAGGAGAAACCCCTCGCCCGTACCCGGCTAGATTCGGGTTGGCGGGGTGCGTTGGGGTGCCCGTCGGGCCGGTTGCAGGGATCACGGGATGGGCAGAGCGAGGTTGGTCGTCGCGTTGGTGGCTGCCGTGGGTGCGGCCGCCTGCGCCATCGGCTTCTTCGACGACGGCTACGGCCGCAGCAACGACGTCGAGGTTTCGGAGGCCTTCTCCTTCCAGGAGGAGGTGGCCGGGCTCGTTCGCCTCGAGATCGAAGGCATCAACGGCAGCGTGGCGATCACGGGCGATGCCTCGGCGGCGGAGGCCCGCATCGAGGGTCGGCGGCGGGTCCGCTCGAGCTCCCGATCCGATGCGCGCGACTTCCTCGATCGGGTGACGGTGGAAGTCGTGCGGGTGGTCGATGCCCTGGTCGTGCGGACGCGCCAGCCGGGCGACACGGGCGGCAGAGAGCTCCTCGTGGAGTACGAGGTCGTGATTCCGGCGGACCTGCGCGTCGAGATCCTGCTCGTGAACGGTGTCGTGGACCTGTCCGGGATGGAAGGGGATCTCGAGGCGCGCGTGGTCAACGGGGAGCTGCTCGCGAGCCACTCCCTGCCGGCGGGGGGGGAGGCCGACATGACCCTCGTCAACGGCATCCTCCGACTCGACGTCCCCGCCTCCACCTCCGCGATGCTCGAGGCCGACGTCGTGAACGGCACGATCGGCGTGGTCGGCCTGACCCTCGAGGAGGCGACTACCTCGGCGCGCTCGGTCCGTGGCAGGCTGGGCGACGGGGACGGCCGCATCGACCTTCAGGTCACGAACGGCACGATCACGGTCCGCGGCCGCTAGCGACGCAGTCGTCGCGGGAAGCACGGTGGCGGGACGCCTCGGCTCGGCCGGTTTCTCCGACACGGGCGCAGGCGCACGACCTCGACGCATTGTCGCCGCGCGGCGGCCGTGTTAGTTGTCCCGTGCGCGCCCGGTCCCACGTACCGGGCATCGGGGTGAGCGCGCTCGAGCAACCGTCCGGCCGGTCTCCCGGTGCGGGCCGCACAGGAGGTGTGGTGGTGAATCGCATGGCGAATCGGATGGTCGTCGGCCTCGTCGTCGCAGGCGTGCTGGCCCCCGGCGCGGCCGCCCAGGACGTCCAGAGGTTCGTGCGCTACGAGCAGGGCGGTCAGGTCTCGTGGGGCGAGCTGGTCGGCGAGACGATCCACCAGCTCTCCGACGCCCCCTACTCGGGCGGTGCCCGGACAGGCCGGACCGCACCGGCCTCGTCGGTCACCCTCAAGGCTCCGGTCGATCCCAGGCAGATCTTCATGACCGCCTTCAACTTCCGCAGCCACATCTCCGGAGATCCTGCCGAGTATCCCGGGCTCTTCCTCGTGCCGCCGTCCTCGATCATCGGCCCGGAGGAGAACATCGTGCGCCCGCCCGAGTCCCGGAACCTCCACTACGAGGCCGAGATGGTGCTCGTGGTGGGCCGAGAGGCTGCGAACGTGGCCCCGGAGGATGCCGGGCAGTACGTCTTCGGGGTGTCGGCGGGCAACGACGTCAGCGAGCGCGCCTGGCAGCGCGACGACATTCAGTGGAGCCGGGCGAAGGGGAGCCGGACCTTCAACGCGATCGGCCCGCACCTCGTGACGGGCCTCGACTACGGGAACCTCGACATCGAGGGGCGCCACAACGGGGAGCGGGTGCAGGGTGAGAACACCGCGGACCTGATCTTCAGCCTCGACTACATGCTCAGCTACATCTCGCGCTACTTCACCCTCTATCCCGGGGACCTCATCTGGACCGGGACCATGGGCTCGACCCGGGCCATGGAGCCGGGAGACACGTACGAGGTCGAGATCGAGGGGGTCGGGGTGCTCCGCAACCGGGTCGTGCAGGGGCGCTGACGCTCGGCGCCGACGCCGCTCGCGCCGCGCGAGGCGCGCGACGGGCCGTTGGCCGGGATCGGGTTCAGCGGCGCGCGAGCGCGATCCATTCGGGGGGAGCGTCGCGGCCGCCGATGGCCACGACGATATGCTGCGCCCCCTCGTGGACGTAGGTCATCGGGCCGCCCGTGACCCCGCTCGGAAGCTCGGTCTCCCACACGACTTCGCCGGTCCCCTTGTCGTAGGCGCGGAACCCCGTCCCCCACATCTCCGGCTGCACGCCCCCGAAGACGTTTCCTCCATCGCCGATGAAGAGCAGGGTGGAGGTGACGAGAGCCGCGGGGCGGCTCGCGACGCCGAGAGGCGGGAGCTCGAGGTCCCGCAGAAGGGGGTGATCCGAGAGCGCGTCCCCGTTCGCGGCCGTCCACACGTGCTCTCCACGGTTCAGGTCGATCGCCGTCAGCCGGCCCCAAGGGGGCTTCGTCAGGGGGATTCCGTCGATGTACGGGGCGTCCCGATTCGGGCTCCAGTACTCCATCTCCGCGTCGGGGCCGGTCGCCCGCTCCAGCCGGTAGACCCGCGGGATCTCGTGCGCGAATGCGTAGTACGTCCCGGTCTCGGGATCGAAGGCGCCGGTGTTCCAGTTCCCCGCTCCCCAGGATCCCGGGACCATGAGCGTCCCCTTCTTGCCGTCCTCTCGGTCGCTGACGACCGAAGGGGGCGTGAAGATCGGTCCGATCACGAAGGAGTCGGCGATCGCCAGGGCCCGGGCGCGCAGCTCGGGCGTGAAGTCGATCAGGTCGTCCACGGTGATGCCCTGACGGGCGAAGGGGGCGGGCTTGGTGGGAACGGGCTGGGTCGGTGACGCCCGCTCGCCCGGCACGTCCGAGGGCGGCACCGGGCGCTCCTCGATCGGCCACACGGGCTCGCCGGTGACCCGGTCGAAGACGTAGAGAAAGCCCGTCTTGCTCGGCTGCATGACCGCGCGGATCCGTCGGCCGTCGACCGTGATGTCGCCCAGCGTCGGCGGGCCGACCGTGTCGTACTCCCACAGGTCGTGGTGCACCATCTGGAAGTGCCACACCCGCTCGCCGGTGCGCGCGTCGAGGGCGACCAGGCTGTTCGAGAAGAGGTTGTCCCCCGGGCGGTGCCCGCCATAGTACGCCGCCGTGGGCGCGGTGAAGGGCGCGTACACCAGCCCGAGCTCCTCGTCGGCGCTCAGGCAGCACCACGATCCCAGGTCGCCGGAGTACCTCCACGAGTCGTCACCCCAGGTGTCGACGCCCAGCTCGCCCTCGCGCGGTACGACGTGGAAGGACCAGAGCTGCCGCCCGCTGCGCACGTCGAAGCCCCGCAGGTCCTCG
>JABAOE010009839.1_pt1 | contig 16939 bp, 18 predicted proteins | sample 7062141 | NCBI WGS metagenome assembly JABAOE01 (sample SAMN14538627, study PRJNA623070) | marine sediment metagenome | biome: marine biome [ENVO:00000428]; feature: marine pelagic biome [ENVO:01000023]; material: deep marine sediment [ENVO:00002113] | place: India: Gulf of Khambhat ... | reverse complement strand
ATAGACGCCGTTCAGAAGTGCGACCTCATCGGGGGTACCCAGCTTGAGATGCCCGCCAATCTGTGAGTAGAGACCCTCTGTGTTCTCTCGAACCACAACAAAGTCGATATCCTCCGGGCCCTTATCTTTGAGCGGGCAGAGCTGCTCTGCATACAGCTTGATGGGGCGAAGATTGATGTAAAGGTCCAGCCCGAATCTCAATCCCAGGATCACCGACCGCTCCACCAGACCCGGTTCAACATCGGGATGCCCGATCGCGCCCAATAGCACGGCATCCAGCGTCTTCCATTCTTCGATGACGCTTTCCGGGACTAGTTCTTTGGTCTTGAGGTAGTACTCGCCGCTGTATGGATATTCGACGGTGTCGAATTGGAACTCAGATTGCTCGCTCAGCGTCTGGAGGACTTTCAAGCCTTCGTCCAGAACTTCGGGCCCGATTCCGTCACCTCGAAGGACTCCGATTGAATATGTCTTCATGCGTTCTCCGGTTGATAAAGTTGCTCGATTGGTCGATGAGGATCGCCGGGGCTGAGGTAACCAGAGCTCCGGTTGGGGAGCAGGCCTCTTCTCTCAGGCGCCTGTCGTGAAAACAGTAGTTGGCCCCACGGGTGCCCGTGGTTGAGCGGGGCCGCAAAGCGGAGGGTGCGAAAGTCCACGTTCACCGGGTGTCCTGGGCCAGCCGCTCTTCGACATACGGGAGCAACCCTCCGCGGGCAATGATCTGCTGCAGGAACTCCGGGTAAGGCGCCGCACGATATTCTTCACCGCGGGTGAGGTTGCGGATCAAGCCTTCCGCCGGTTCGATCTCGATTAGATCTCCTTCCTGGATACTGTCTGAAGCCTCGTCGCTCTCCAGGATCGGCAGCCCGATGTTGATCGCATTGCGGAAGAAAATCCGCGCGAAGCTCTTTGCGATCACTGCTGAGACGCCGGCAGCCTTGATGCTGATCGGCGCGACCTCCCTCGAAGAACCGCAACCGAAATTGGAGTCGGCCACGATCAAATCGCCATTCTGCATCTTTTTCACGAAGTCGGGGTCCGCGTCTTCCATGCAGTGCTTAGCCAATTCAACCGGATCCGAGGTATTGCAATGCCGTGCGGGAATGATGGCATCGGTATCGATGTTCTTCCCGAATTTCCAAGCGTTGCCTTTGAGGGTCATCTAGGCCACCTCCGCAAACTCCGCCGGGGAGGCGAGAGTGCCTGCGATCGCGGTTGCTGCTGCTACATATGGATTCACCAGGTAAACCTCACTCTCAGGGTGCCCCATACGGCCTTTGAAGTTCCGGTTGCTGGTGGAAACGCACCGCTCACCTTCGGCCAGCACGCCCATGTGCCCTCCCAGGCAGGGACCACAGGTGGGTGTGCTAACGGAGCAATTGGCCTCGATGAAGGTCTCGATCAAGCCTTCCCGGATGGCCTCCAGATAGACCTGCTGGCTGCCGGGAATGATTACCGTGCGCACTTTGGGATGGATCTTGCGACCCTTGAGCAATGAGGCTGCTGCGCGCAGGTCTTCCAGATTGCCATTCGTGCACATCCCGATCACCACCTGATCGACCTCAAGACCCGCGAGCTCTGAGACCGGCTTTACGTTCTCAGGCAGGTAGGGAACCGCCACAAAGGGTTCGAATGTGGTGACGTCGAAATCGTACCGGGCCGCGTATTCAGCATCGGGATCTGATTGATGCGCGGTACCGGGAGGGTTATTGCGGCTCCGGACGAATTCTGCCGTTTTGTCATCGGCGGGGACGATGCCGGTCTTGGCGCCGGCCTCAATGGCCATATTGGCCATGGAAAAGCGGTCGGCCATCGACAGGTAATCGAGCGCTTCACCGGTCATTTCCATAACCTGGTAGAGCGCTCCCTCAACGCCGATTTCACCGATCGTGTGAAGGATCAGGTCCTTCCCGCCCACCCAGGCAGGGGGTTCGCCGTGGTATTCGAGCCGGATTGATTCGGGTACTTTGAGCCACATTTCCCCTAGGGCCATGGCGGCTGCCGCATCGGTCGAACCGATGCCGGTGCCAAAAGCTCCCATAAAGCCATAGGTACAGGTATGCGAATCCGCTCCAGCGATCAGATCTCCCGGCGCGACCAGACCCTTTTCCGGGAGCAGGATGTGCTGGATGCCGGCTCGTCCAACATCGAAAAACCGTATGCCCTGTTCTTGCGCAAAGGCCCGACAGCGTTTAACGATTTCGGCACTCTTGATGTCTTTGGCGGGCGTGAAGTGATCCATGACGAAGACGACCTTGTCCGGATCAAAGATGCGGGCGCCCTTGATCTTTTCAAATTCCTCGATCGCCACGATGCCTGAAAGCTCGGAGGCAAGCACCAGGTCCACCTTCGCATTGATGAACTCGCCCGGCTCGACTGCCTCCCGCCCGCACTTATCCGCAAGGATCTTCTCCGCTACGGTATGTCCCATCCTTTGGCCTTCCTTCCTGCGCCTGCCCTATTGATCGCGGTCTGTCATGGCTGTCAACTCGTCGACCTCAACCTCTTCACCTTTCTGCATCCGCTCCTGCATGACGGCAACCATGCGCAGGATCATCTCTTCTTCCAGCAGTTTGTTGGAGCTTTTGGCCGCCGCCAGGATCTTTTCGCAATACACAGGATTCATTTCGATACCACGGGTTTCCAGCCAGTAGCGAACATTCGCCTCACCGCTCATCGGACCAATCTCGATGTCTTGTTTTCGTCCTACCAATTCGGAGGGAACTCCGCTGTACACTCGATCGGACAGCCAATCGTCTTCCTTGCGCATGGCCTTTACGATCGCTGCTGCGTGAACACCGGTTGAAGTACGGAATGAGTCATCACCCACGATTGGATAGTTGTAGGGGATTGGAGCGCCGCATGCTTCTGAAACCACCCTGCAGTATTCGGGAAGCCGACTCAGATCTCGATTGGCAATGCCCATCAGGTTCAGGTTGACCAGCAGCACTTCCATTGGCGTATTTCCAGAACGCTCACCGATGCCGAGTGCGCAGGCATGAACGCGATCGGCTCCGGCTTCGATCGCCGCAAAGGTGTTCCCTAGACCCATTCCACGATCCCGATGGCCATGCCAGTCGATGCCCACCTCGGGATTGACTTCATCCCGCACGCCAGCGATGAACCGTATGAGATTGCGCGTCCCTTCTGGTGTGGCGTGGCCAACGGTATCCGCCACGCAGATCCTCCCGGCACCTGCATGCATGGCCTCTGAGTAGACCGCTTGCAGGTCTTCTGGTTGAGCGCGGGTCGTGTCTTCCGTAACAAACATCACCGGCAGATCATTGTCGACGGCCAGCTTCACAGCTTCTCGGGTGAGTTTGAGCAGCGTCTCCAGGTCCCAACCTTCCGCATACTGGCGGATCGGGCTCGATCCCAGGAATACCGCGGCTTCGATCGCGATCCCAGCCTCCTGGGAAGCTTCGATGATTGGCCGAATGTCGCTTTCGAGCGTTCGGGCCGCGCTCTGGGGCAGGATGGACATGTTTTGATTGGCGATCTCCCGTGCCAGCACCGTCACGTCGTTCTTGAAGCGCTCGCCGGCGCCGCACAGGCCCAGGTCGGCAATGTCGATTTCCAGATCGCGCATCAAGTACAGCAGGTAGACCTTGTCCTGGATCGAAGGATGGGTGACCGACGGCGACTGTAATCCATCGCGCAGGGTTTCATCACTGATATACACCTTGGAGGGATATTTGGGCACCTCTCCCGCTGTATTCCAGTCGTAGATCAGGTCCATGCCTCTTGCTTCTTGCATGGGCTACTCCTTATGCCCTCACCGAGGGGCGATCTTCCATCACGCTGGCAATTGCGTGACCTTCATTGAATGCTTTGAGATTGAGCTCGCGGTATTTTTCCGGAATCCGGCGGCTGAGCGTCTCGATCCAGACTTCTTCTGTTATGGGGAGAAAGGTCGCCATGGCGCCCAGCATCACAACGTTGGCCATACGGCCATCCCCTAAATCGCGCGCGATTCGAGACGCCTCAAGTGTCAATACCAAACAACCGATTTGCCGGATGCGTTCGATCGCATCATGGGGATACAGCTCATCTGCATCTGCCACAGACCCCGGAATGATTTCGTGATCGTTGACCATGATGATCCCATCCACAGGGTCGGCGAAGTGCGCAAAACGCAAAGCCTCCAGTTTTTCGAGGCCAACAACCACGTCCGTCTTACCGGGCGTCACGATGGGCGAATAGACCTTGGATCCAAAGCGCACATGGGTTTCGACGCTTCCGCCTCGCTGGGATACGCCATGCACTTCGGTTTGCTTCACGTCATAGCCGGAGTGCACGGCAGCCAGCGCTGTGATTTCCGCACCCAGGAGCACGCCCTGACCTCCGACTCCCACGAAAAGGATGTCCACCGACTTATCGCTCATATCGCTTCCACCGCGAAGGGATAGATGGCATCGGTCGGACAGACCTGCGCGCAAACCGTGCACGCGGTGCAGTCCGCGGCATCGATGACCGGGAATCCTTCCTCAGTGCGGGTAATAGCTGGGCACCAGACCTTGAAGCAGGCATCGCACTGGGTGCACAGCTCTTCATCCACGAAATAGGGGATCAGCTTGCGCTGTTTCATTTCAGGGAGCCGCACGCATGGGCCCTGTGAGATCACGACTGAGGGTCCCTCGTGGGCCAATGCCTTCCGGATGGAGCCAAGCACCTGTTTGCGATTCCAGGTATCCACAACCTGCACATGCTCAACGCCGCTGGCCCGGCACATCTTTTCCAGGTCCAGTTTGGGAGCTTGCTCTCCGGCGAGCGAGGTCCCGGAGGCCGGATGCGGCTGTCCGCCGGTCATGCCGGTGGTTGAGTTATCAAGGATTAGCAGGGTTAAATTGCTGCCGTTGTAGACCGCATCGACCAGAGCCGGGAGACCGGCATGAATGAACGTCGAATCACCGATGATCGAGACCACTCGGTCGTGTCCTGCTTGTTCCAACCCAATTGCCGTGCCGATGCTGGCGCCCATATTAAAGGTGGTGTGAGAGGCCTCATAGGGTGGGAGAGCGCCCATTGTGTAGCAACCGATGTCGCCGGCCACCGTGACCTTGAGCTGGCGCAGCCCGCTGAAAACAGTTCGGTGACCGCAGCCGATGCAGAACATCGGCGGGCGCGGCATTGCCTCCAGAGGGGCGGACTCGCTTCTTTCCAGTTCCAGGGCTTGCTCCAGCCGGCCTGGAGAATACTCCCCAATCACGCCAAACAGCTTCTTGCCAGTGAGGTTCTCTACACCAAGGGTCTGGATGAACTCTTCAATAAATGGTTCCCCTTCTTCGATCACGTAAACGCTGCTGTGCTGCTCGCAGAATGCCCGCAGCATTTCAGCCGGCAAGGGGTAGGTCATCCCGAGCCGGAGGAAACTTGCCTCCGGAAGGACCTCGCGCGCGTACTGGTAGGCAATCCCGCTGGTCACCACGCCGATCCCATTGGCGCCTTTCTCGATCCGGTTGACAGCGGTAGTTTCCGCCCAATCCCGTAGCTTTTCGAGGCGGGCCTCGACTTCAGGCCGAAGGACTTTGCGATAGATCGGGACCGAGAATCGCCGTGCATCGGGCACGAACTCCCGGTGCGGCACGACTTCTCGCTCTCCCAGCGAAACCAGCCCCTTGTGGTGAGCCAGGCGGGTGGTCGTGCGAAGCATCACCGGGGTATTGAACTCCTCCGAGAGCTGCAGACCGAGTCCCACAAAGTCCTTGCACTCCTGCGTGTCACTCGGTTCCAGGACCGGCACTTTGGCCATGCGAGCCAGATAGCGATTGTCTTGTTCGTTCTGGGAAGAGTGCATCCCAGGGTCATCCGCCGAAACAACGACGAAGCCCGCATTGGTGCCGGAATAGGGGAACACCATGAACGGATCCGCGGCCACGTTGAGCCCGACGTGTTTCATCGTGACCAGCACCCGGATCCCACCAATTGCGGCTCCCATCCCCTCCTCAAAGGCCACCTTTTCGTTGGATGACCATTGGGAGCGGACCTCAGGGAAGTGTGTCAGTGTCTCGAGGATCTCGGTACTTGGGGTCCCCGGATATCCGGCGGCGAACTCCACTCCGGCTTCCCAGGCACCTCGGGCAATCGCTTGATTTCCGAGCAATAGCTCGCGCTTCATTGTGGGGTTTCCTCTCCGGTCGAGGGCTTGCTGATGGTCTCCGGATCCAACCCAAGTATCGAGGCTGCATTCAAGCTCAAAATCATTTCTTTGGCCTCTTCCGCAATTGGGAGGTCGTAAATGGCCTCGACATTCTTTCGGATGTAGGGATAGCCCGGCCAATCGGACCCATAGACCACTTTATGCGCCAGGCTCTCGAGTTTTGGGAAGTAAGTCAGCAGGTTCTTGCCCGGAAGGCCCGAGATCTCAACATAAACATTGGAATGCCGCTTGGCCATCCAGAAGGCCTGCTCATACCAGAACGGGCGCCCTCCATGTGCCAGCAGCAGCCTCAGTTCCGGAAAGTCGATGGCCACGTCATCCAGGTGGAGTGGGTCACCGTACTTAATGCGTGCGCCTCGGAAAACCGATGAACCCGTGTGTACCAGTATAGGGATACCAAAATCCTGCGCCTTCGCATATAGGGGATACATCCGTGGGTCGTTGAGGTAGTGATGCTGGTAGACCGGGTAGAGTTTGATCCCCCGGAATCCGAGATCCTCAACCAGCTCTCCGGTTCGTTCCGCCAGATCGTTATCGATATAAGGGTTCGGGCTTGCAAATGGGATCAACCGCCCTCTGGGGCCATTGTCCGGGTCCGGAATGGCGTTGGCCTGGTTGACGAAATCGATCGTGTATTCGTTGCTGCATGTTCCGGTGGTGATCGGGCAGACTTCGGCCAAAGCAACCGCGTAGTCGATCCCGTGTTCCTGCAAATAGCGTCGGATTCCCTCCGGCGTTAACACCCGCTCCGCGAATTCATAGAGGTCGCCTTCAANNATGAATTCCATTGCCCAATCATGCTCGTGTTCAGGTCGGGAAACGTGTACGTGGAAGTCGATGATCATTCGTCGATCACTGCGGCGCAATCTTGTTTTGAGTTGAGTGTGGGAAGGTTTCGCTCAGCGCAGGTTTCAAGGCGAAGCTGTCCTTTAGTCGCATCCAAATTCGACCACAATTCCTGGCGCAGATATCCGACGATCGAACTGACTGTGCATCGGTGTCAGTCCCAATGTAAACGCCCCGTCTGGAGGCTCTCCGCTGAAAAAATGCCCCACTTTTAAGACAACCGTCAAGAAAGTGAGACATTATGATTGTAGCATGAGTTCTGGATCGGTCAACAAGGTGATGCTGTTCACAATCGCCAGAGTTGACATCGATCACCTGCGTGCTATACTGCATATGTCTCATTCATGAGACGACCGCCACATAGCTGAGACATGATTTCTCGTCGCTCAATACGCACCCAAATCGTCATATTCACTCTTTTTGGAGATTATGTCGTTCCGCTTGGCGAAACGGCCTGGACCTCCGGTCTGTTGGACCTGCTGGGATTGCTGCAGATAACTGAGCGCGCGGCCCGTTCAACGCTATCGCGGATGACCCAGAAGGGTTGGCTCACTTCCAAGCGGGTAGGCCGCTACAGCCAGTATGCACTGACTGGGGCCGGACAGCGTGTTGTCGAAGGGGGCGGGGTACGCATTTTTGAGCCTCGCAGCAAGGGCTGGGACAACCTTTGGCACATGGTGGTCTACTCCATACCAGAGAAGAAGCGACGAATGCGTGACCGATTGCGCCAGAAACTGGGTTGGCTTGGTTTTGGCTACCTGGCCCCAGGAACCTGGATATCCCCGAATGACCGAGCGGAGGATGTGCTCAGCGAGCTCGAAGATCTCGGGGCTACCGGATATGCCCAGTATTTCTCCGGAATGAAATTGCGCTTTGCTTCGCAACAGGACATCGTCGATCGATGCTGGGATCTGCATACGTTGAACCAGGAGTATCAGCAATTTCTTGCCGAGTACGAGCCAGGCTACCGGCGCGCAGTGAGGAAAGACGGAAATCTAGATCCAGCGGAAAGCTTCGTGCAAAGGTTTTGGCTGACGATCGACTATCTGCAGTTTCCTCGGCGCGACCCGAATCTGCCCCCGGCGCTGCAGCCCAAGGATTGGCGAGGTACGAAGGCCAGCCAGATGTTCCAGGATTACCACGACTTGTTAAAACAACCATCTGATGGATTTGTACGTGAAGTTCTAGGCACGGATCCGCTATTGCGGTCTGACGGTGACCGCTCTACTTGACCGTCAATCATTTGGAGGGATCGCTATGGATATGACCCGCTACGCTAGCTCGTCCGAAGACTACAAAGAGATTCTTTACGAAGTCAAAGACTGGGTGGCGCGTATCACCATCAACCGCCCACACAATTACAACGCCTACAGCACCGATGCGCTGGTGGAGCTGGCGCACGCTTTTCGGCGCGCCGCATTCGATGATCATGTCGGCGTCATTGTTTACACGGGGGCCGGGGACCGCGCCTTTTGCACCGGAGGCGATGTCAAAGAGTACGAGTCGAACTATACCCAGCGGCCCCGCGACTACTGGAAATACATGGTGCTGTTTGGCGCTTACATTGAAAGCATCCTGAATACTGGTAAGCCGGTGATCGCCAGACTCAATGGAATGGCGGTTGGCGGCGGCAACGAATCGCAGCTGGCCTGCGACCTCTCCATCATCGCTGAACATGCCTATATCAAACAGGTTGGTACCAGCGTTGGCAGCGTTGCAGCTGGTGGATCTACTCAATGGCTTCCGATCGTGGCTGGCGACCGCAGAGCGCGCTACATCCTGATGACCAACAGGATCATCCCCGCCTACCAGGCGTTGGAGTGGGGGCTCGTCAATGAGGTGGCGCCCTCGGTCATGAAGGACGGCGAATTTGTGGAAAAGGCGACACAGGAGCAGATCAAAGCCGCCCAAAAAGGGGAAGATGGATATTCCATCGATCTCTCGATGCTCGACGAGCGAGTACAAGCGCTGGCAGACGAGCTGCTGCAGAAGTTCCCAGAATCGATGCGCTACACCAAGCAGCAAGTTAATTTCTGGAAGGACCTGGCCTGGCATCAGACGATCGGACACGCTCGAGACTGGCTCTCCATCCATTACTCGTCCTGGGAGCCACTGGAAGGAATGAATGCCTTTGTCGAAAAGCGACCGACGGAGTACATGAAGCTCAGACAGAGAGCTGCTGAAGGGAGATCCAGCGAATTCCGGTGGGGCGCTTATGCTCAAACGTGCTCCAACTGCGGAGCGAAGGACCTGCCGGCTGAGTTTGAGTACTGCGGCGTATGCGGAACGAACCTGGAATGAGCTCGGGCGACGCGCATCAGGGTTGAGCGTTTGAGAAGCTCCAGGAAGACTTCCATCGAGCGCAGTTACTCGAAGCACTTGAGAGACACATGAAAGGAACAGCGAATGGGAACCGGATTGACATTCGAGCAGTTTGGAAAAGGTGACAAATTCACAAGCCAGTCGCGCACCGTGACAGAGGCAGATGTCGTGAGCTTTGCGGGGTTGTCAGGCGACTTCAATCCTCTTCACACAGACGCCTTATTTGCCAGCGAGACCCCATTCGGTGAACGGATTGCGCACGGAATGCTGATTGCCTCAATGGCTACCGGTATGTCGAATTGGACTGGCGTGTTCGAGGGAACCACCCTGGCATTGATGGAGCAGGTCATTCGCTATAAGAGCGTGGTCAAACTGGGAGACACGATTCATCTCGAACTGACTGTATCTGACAAGAAAGAAACTTCCAAACCGGATCGCGGTGTCGTGACTTTTGATACTCAAATCATCAACCAGGATGGAACGACAGTTATTGAAGGCCAGTGGGTCTTGATGATGAAACGCGAGCAGGAGGCTGTCGAAGCAGCCGGGTAGCACCAGCGGAGGTTCCGGATTAGAGGCGGAGGGGGGCTAGGAGATACGAATGCGACTGGAAGGGAAAGTGGCCTGGGTTACAGGAGCGGCCAATGGCATCGGGCGTGCCACGGCCAAGGCATTTGCAGCTGAGGGAGCTCAGCTAGTGCTGGCGGATATCGAAGAAGCCGAATTGGAGACTGTCGCCAAAGAAGTCGTCGAGGCTGGAGGCGAAGCGGTAGCCATTGCAGGAAGCGTTGCCGATCGTGAGCAAGTTCAGAAAATGGTCGATGCTGCAATCGAAAAATTCGGCCGTCTGGACATCTTGGTCAACAATGCCGGGATCACCCGCGATGCACTGGCCGTGAAGGTCAAGGACGGCCAGGTGGGTTTCATGGGTGACGATAAGTGGGATCCGGTCTTGGACGTCAATCTCAAAGGCAGTTTCCTCTGCGCGCAGGCCGCGGTTGTGCCCATGATCAACCAGAAGAGCGGGCGAATCATCAATACCTCTTCGACCTCCGCGTTGGGCAATATCGGTCAGGCGAATTACTCCGCTTCGAAGGCGGGGGTCATTGGGCTGACCAAGACCCTGGCTCTGGAGTGGGCGCGCCACAGCATCACCGTTAATTGCATCGCCCCAGGTGGCGTCCGGACACGGATGACCGAAGCTATCCCTGAGAAGATCATGGAGGATCTGGTCCAACGCATCCCGACCCGCAGACTGGCAGAACCCGATGAGATCGCAGCGGTGCACGTCTTTCTCGCTTCGGATGAGGCTGCCTATATCACCGGTCAAGTACTGTTTGTGGACGGGGGCGTGAGCGTCGGAACCTAAGGAAATCAACTACCGAAATTGAGGGACCTGCACAGAGAGATGGGTTCGGTCAGCGAATCAAAGGGAGAGCGATCGAAATGACTGAGGCAGTGATTATCAACGCAGTGCGTACTCCAATCGGCGCGCATGGCGGTGCGCTGAAGGATGTGCGTCCGGATGATCTGGCAGCGATCGTCATCAAGGAGCTTCTTGCGCGAGCGGAGGTCGATCCGGCGCTGGTCGAAGAGGTCTACTTTGGCTGCGCCAATCAGGCGGGTGAAGACAATCGCAATGTAGCGCGCATGGCCGCCTTGCTGGCTGATCTACCCACCTCCGTCGCGGCGGTGACCTTCAACCGGCTGTGCGCCTCGAGCCTGAATGCCATCAATGCGGCTGCCAGGGCCATTAAAGTCGGGGAGGGGGATGTTTTCGTGGCCGGGGGAGTCGAATCGATGTCCCGAGCTCCCTGGTCAGTGCCGAAATCGGAGCGGGCTTTTCCATGGGGCAACCAGACCATGTGGGACACCACCCTGGGTTGGCGCTACCCAAATTCCATACTCAAAGAGCGTTACGGCACAGAGAGTATGGGAGAGACTGCTGAAAACATCTTCGAAGAACGGCCGATTACGCGCGAGGAGCAGGATGCTTTCTCGCTGCAAAGCCACCAGAGGGCAATTGAAGCCATCGATTCTGGGCGATTTGCTGACGAGATCGTGCCAGTTGAGATTCCACAGCGCAAGGGGGATTCCTTGCTTGTCGAAGTCGACGAACGGCCCAGACGTGATTCTTCGATGGAGGCACTTGGAAAGCTAAAGCCGGCGTTCCGAAGCAACGGAACCGTGACGGCCGGCAATGCCTCTGGCATCAACGATGGTGCAGCGGCGGTGTTGTTGATGTCAGGTGAAAAGGCAGCGGACCTGGGATTGAAACCTTGGGCCAGGGTGGTCGCTTCCGCTGCGGCTGGAGTGGAACCGCGCACGATGGGCTACGGCCCAATTCCAGCCACCCGGAAAGCGCTCATGCGAGCGGGCCTCGAGGTCGACGACATCGGGCTCATCGAATTAAACGAAGCCTTTGCCGTACAGGCGCTGGCAGTGATGCGTGAGCTGGGATTTCGTGAAGAGATTACCAACGTCAATGGCGGCGCGGTCGCGTTGGGACACCCTCTGGGATGTACCGGAGCACGCATCGTTTGCACGTTGATGCACGAGATGCGCCGCCGAGCGCCAGAGGAAGCGCGTCCCTACTATGGTCTGGCGACGCTGTGTGTCGGAGTTGGTCAGGGTGAGGCGACCGTGTTTGAGTGGATCGGAGATTAACAGATGCGATACGAAAACGCCTTCATTCCCTACGGTGGCTACTGGAGCACCCCCTTCTGCAAATGGCAGGGCAGTTTTGCTGACCTGCATCCCATCAAGTTTGCGGCTGATGTCACGGTGCGCGCGCTCGATGAACGCGACCTTGAGCCGTCGGCTTTTGATGCGCTCTACCTCGGAACCACAGTGCCTTCCCCCAGTTCCTTCTACGGAGCTCCGTGGCTTGCGGGATTGATCGGCGCGGAAGATATTAGCGGTNNAGGCGTGTGCGACCTCAGCCCGCATCATTGGTAATGCCGGGTATGAGGTGGAGGGAAACACCAACGGAAGCTCGCCTGCAGTTTTGTGCATCACTGCCGACAAGACCTCCAATGGCCCGCATATGGTTTATCCCAACCCGCTCGCGCCGGGCGGCAAACCGGCGATTGAGGATTGGGTCTGGGACAACTTCAACGAGGATCCCTTTGCGAAGAATGCGATGATCGAAACCGCGGAGAACGTCGCACGCGAACAGAACATCGCAACCGATGCCCAGCACGATGTGGTGCTTATGCGCCACCAGCAGTACCAGGATGCGCTCGCAAACGGGGGCGAGTTCCACCGGAGCTTTATGATCTCCCCTGTGGAGGTGAATCCAACCGGGCGAAAGGTCGTGGCTGAGGTCGTTTCAGACGAAGGAGTATTCCCGACTACTGCGGAATCGCTCGCCAAACTGAAACCCGTTCTGCCCGATGGGACGGTGACGTTCGGCGGGCAGACGTATCCTGCGGACGGCAATGCGGGGATGATCATATCCGGCAAAGAACGGGCAGCAGAAATGAGCCGTGACGCTTCGATAGAGGTTCAGCTGCTTTCGTTTGGTCAGGGTAGAGCCCGGCGTGGTTTCATGCCCGAGGCAAACCTTCCAGCTGTTGGCAAAGCGCTGCAACTAGCTGGGATCGAGGTCAAAGACCTGGCCGCGATCAAAACTCACAATCCCTTCGCCGTGAACGATATCTGTCTGTCAAATGGTCTCGAAATTCCGCCTGACCAGATGAACAATTACGGCAGCTCGCTCATCTGGGGCCATCCGCAGGGACCTACTGGTATGCGGCTCGTGATCGAGCTCATCGAAGAACTGGTGCGGCTGGGCGGAGGGTATGGGCTCTTTACAGGCTGTGCGGCGGGTGATACGGCTGGCGCCCTGGTTCTCAAAGTATCACAGGCGTAAATAACTGCCCACCGATCCTTGAAAAAAGACTGCTCCGGTAATTCCGGAGCAGTTTGCTGTCATGAGCAGTCCCGCACGGGGATTGGGGATTATCAACGATGCCAGCCAGCTCTCAGCCTACCTGGCGATCCGGTGGCAGTATTCATCGTGAAACCGCGGCCTTTGCTAATGGCCGCAGGGGAGTCAAGAGGCTGCTAGGCGTTAAGATGGGTGTCGGGCTGTTCATCCCCTTCGGAAACTCTGTCGCCGTCGCGCCGCAGTTCCCGTAAGAATCCCAGCACTCCCGCTGCTACCATCTGACCCTGGGCGAGTGCCCGGTCTGCGAGTCCACGGGCTCGAGCCAACCGTATGACCGGTTCATCGAAGGTGAGCTCATAAAGCTCCACAAGCACTCCGTGAGTACTCTCCGGGTGAATAAAGGCGATCAGCTTTCCACCCGTTCCCACAACCGGCTCGTCGTTGATCAACCGAACACCGACTGAATTCAGGTGATCGATACACTGCTGAATATCGGCGACTTCCAGCGCGATGTGGTGCATGCCGGGGCCTCGGCGCTCCAGAAAGCGCGTAATGCCGCTATTGTCTTCGGTCGGTTTTACGAGCTCGACTTCCTGATCCCCGATGGTGAGAAACGCAACAACGGCGCCCTGATCGGGGACATCTTCCACATGGGAGACTTCCAAACCCAATGCGTCCCTCCAGAAACCCAACGCCTTGTCGATATCTTCTACGACAACTGCAACGTGATTAATTCGCCTAACCGGCCCCGTTGTCATGTTTTATGCCTCTCACGGATCATGCCATCGACCTATATCTTATGACAATCCAGCCGCAGGCCTATACTCGCCCCATACTTGCCGCAATTCTCCACATATCTCGCCCAGGGTTGCATTGACTTCGATGCAATCGATCAAGACCGGCATGAGATTCTCTGATCCCTGGGCGACACGGTTTAGCCGCTTGAGGTTGCTCCTCACCTTTTTGTCGTCCCTGCTAGATCGAACCTGGGCCAAATGCTCGCGCTGCGCAGCCTCAATCTCGGGAGCTACCGACAGGATCTCCAACTCAGCTTCTTCGCCCGCTCGATAGGCATTGATGCCGACCACAAGATCCTCCTCTCGCTCGATCCGCATCTGCGCTTGATAGGCAGCTTCCTGGATCTCAGCTTGCATGAAGCCGGCTTCAACCGCCGCCAGCGCTCCGCCCAACTCATCGATCTTCTCGATATACTCCATCGCTTCGTGCTCGATTTCGTCTGTCAGCTTCTCAACAAGGTAGGAACCAGCCAGGGGATCGACTGTGTCCGAGACTCCGGATTCATGTGCGATGACTTGCTGCGTACGCAGAGCAAGAAGTGCTGCAGATTCGGTCGGCAGACCGAGAGCTTCGTCCATGCTGTTGGTGTGTAGAGACTGTGTTCCGCCCAGCACCGCGGCCAGGGCCTGCAGCGCAACTCGCACCACGTTGTTTTCCGGCTGTTGTGCGGTAAGCGTCGAACCTGCAGTCTGGGTATGAAATCGGAGCCGGAGGGATCGCGGATCCTGCGCACCAAACCGATCCTTCATCAGTTTGGCCCACAGCCTGCGTGCGGCTCTGAATTTAGCGACCTCCTCCAACACATCATTGTGCGCATTGAAGAAGAAAGCCAACTGTGGCCCAAATTGATCCACTTCCATACCACTTGAAAGAGCTGCCCCGACATACGCAATAGCATTTGCGAGTGTGAATGCCACTTCCTGCACCGCAGTGCAGCCGGCTTCCCGCATGTGGTAGCCGGATATTGAAATCGTGTTCCACTTTGGTACATGCTCCCGGCAATAGCTGAACGTGTCGGTTATGAGCCGCATCGCGGGTACCGGAGGGAAGATGTAGGTTCCGCGGGCGATGTACTCTTTGAGGATATCGTTTTGGATCGTTCCGCGCAGCTTTGAAGGGTCGGTGCCCTTGGATTTCGCGACTGCGATATACATGGCCAGCAGCACAGCAGCTGGGGCATTGATGGTCATGCTCGTGGATACGCTGTCCAGGGGAATAGCTTCGAAAAGCGTATGCATGTCCTCCAGACACGATATGGATACGCCTACCTTGCCGACCTCGCCCTCCGCTACCGGATCATCCGCGTCGTATCCAATCTGAGTGGGCAGATCAAACGCGACCGAAAGGCCGCTTTGCCCTTGCTCAAGCAGGTACCTGAACCGGCGATTCGTTTCTTCGGCGCTGGCGTACCCCGCATACTGCCGCATGGTCCAGAGACGCCCGCGGTACATCGTTGGCTGGACCCCGCGAGTGTAGGGAAGCTGGCCGGGGAAACCCTGTGACTCTAGATAGGACTCTGGATTGTCATGCGGGAGGTAAGTAGGCTTGAGCGGGATGCGGGAGGCGGTGTGGAAATGTTCTTTTCGCTCTGGATGAGAGCTCCTGGCAGGCTCGAAGGTATTCTCCTCCCAATCACTTTCCACATCCTCGAGCCGCTTGCGCATTTCCTCAGGCGGGTCGTTCGAACTGCTTTCGGTCACGTCAGTGTAAGCAGGACCTGGTTCTGGTCGACACTGTCACCCGGATTTACTCGAATTCCAGCAATCTCTCCGTCGCGAGGAGCTTTCAGCTCATTCTGCATCTTCATTGATTCGAGGATGATGAGATCGTCCCCCTTCTTGACGCTTTGACCGACCTCAACCGGCACACCGATCACCATACCGGGCATCGGAGCTTTCATGGTGAACTCTCCCTCCTGGCCCAGATCGACTCCGGTGGTCTCGCGCAGTCGGCGCTGTCGCTCGTCCTCGACCTTGACGTTGAACAGATGCCCTCGGAGCAAGACCTCCACTGCCATCTCCTGTGTAGAGACGCTAGCCTCAAAAGATTCGCCATCGAGCAGCATTGAGTAGACAGGTTGGTCGGCGACCGATTGGAAATCCAACGTCAGGCGCTTCCCGTCAACGATGATCTCGCCCTGCTCGTTGATATCGATCTCAAAGGACCGGTCATCGATGGTTGCGATGTACTTCATGGAAGCTCCCGAATAAAAGGCTTACGATTTCCCACTGGATGCCGTTTCAGCGCTGCATTCGCTCCCAGCGCCCAACCCATTTCCAGTTGCTGGTGTCTCTCTCGTTCTGGCGAATGATTTGAGCCGCTTCCTGCGTTTCTCGATGGGCCACAAGAGTTGCCATCAACGCCGCGATCACTTCGAGGTTTGACTGCTCCTCGTCCCCAGCTTCGAATTCGAAGCGTTCCTCGACAAATCGCGTATCGAACTGCCCTACCATGAACCTTGGAGAGGCAAGCAGCTTCTGGTGAAAGGGGATATTGGTGCGTACGCCCAAGATGCGGAATTCGTCGAGCGCTCGGCGCATTCGGAGGATCGCCTCGCCGCGTGTTTCACCCCAGCAAATCAATTTCGAGATCAGCGAATCGTAGTGCGGAGTAATGGTGAATCCCGCATAGACGCCGGTATCCACCCGGACTCCGGGACCGCTGGGGGGGATAACCGAGGTGAGCCGGCCGGTACTGGGAAGAAAGTTGTTGTAGGGGTCCTCGGCGTTGATGCGGCATTCGATCGCGTGGCCGTAGAAATCGATGTCATCCTGGCGGAAGCTCAGCGGCTCGCCGGCGGCGATGCGGATCTGCTCGCGCACCAGGTCGATGCCGGTGATCGCCTCGGTGACCGGGTGCTCGACCTGGAGGCGGGTGTTCATCTCGATGAAGTAGAACTCGCCGTTCTCGTAGAGGAACTC
>JABAOE010010183.1_pt2 | contig 16942 bp, 19 predicted proteins | sample 7062141 | NCBI WGS metagenome assembly JABAOE01 (sample SAMN14538627, study PRJNA623070) | marine sediment metagenome | biome: marine biome [ENVO:00000428]; feature: marine pelagic biome [ENVO:01000023]; material: deep marine sediment [ENVO:00002113] | place: India: Gulf of Khambhat ... | reverse complement strand
TCTCCAGGTTAGTAGTAGGGAAACCGATTTGCCTCCCTCTCCTCTCGCCCTCTTTTACCCCTCCTTCAATATAAAAGTTATAACCAAGAAATTTGCCGGCTTTGCGCATGTTACCTTCTCTGACCAGGTTTCTAATTGCAGTGCTGCTAACCACTTCACCGTCTACAATAGCAGTATCTACAACCTCAGTGTCGAATCCATATTGGACACCCATTTTATTTAGGAGCTTCAAGTTGCCCTGTCTTTTTCTGCCGAATGAAAAGTCAGGACCTACGATCAGGTGCTTCAAGTTAAGCTTCCCCACAAGTATGCCCGTCACAAAATCCTCAGCGGATATCTTTGCAATCTCTTCGGTAAACGTATAGCACGCAACGACATCAATACCTTCTTTCTCCAATAGCTTTAATCTTTCCCTTATCGGCATCAGAAGCGGAATATCTATGTTTTGAAGCACTTTTTGAGGATGGGGGTGGAAAGTAATTACACATGAACTCAGACCTTGCTCGTTTGCCTCTTCCTTAATAGCCTCTAAGATTTTTTTATGTCCCAGATGGACCCCGTCAAAGTTGCCGATCGTGGCTGAGGTAGAGTTCTGTATCGGTTCTTCTGGATCAAATATTACTTTCATATTTTTGTGATTGAAAATATATCCGGCTTTGTATTTTGGAATACTAATCGTTTATTTTAAACGCTCAGAATATTACCATAGCTTATTTAATATTAAAGGTTTTTAGTGTCTACTTTCTCCAGAATGTAGGTGTTAAAATAACAAGAATAGTAAACAACTCGAGCCTTCCGATTATCATCAACAGCGAGAGTACGACCTTTGTAAAACTTTTAAGTTCAGCGTAGTTTCCGATAGGACCCACTTCTCCCATTCCGGGGCCGACATTGCCGATGGAGGCCGCACATGCTGATATTGCCGTAATGATAGGTAGATCCTCTGCAGCTAAAACAACTAGCGTTGATACCAGAAATATAAATAGATAGATCAGGAAGAAACTGGCAATACTGGATACAATATCATCACTGATTGGTTTTCTATTTACCCTTAGCGGCATTACTGCCCTTGGGTAAATAATTTTATGGATTTCCTGATAACCCTTTTTTATTAGTACCATAATACGGATAATTTTAATTGAGCCCGTTGTAGACCCGGCGCATCCTCCAAAGAACATAAGCAGAAGAAGGAACCATTTGGAAAACGAAGGCCATAAATCATAGTTGGCCGTTGTGAAACCCGATCCTGTGCTAATAGAGACAACTTGGAAGCTTCCGTATCTAAGCGCCTCTAAGAAACTTGGATAAACTGAGCTCCATAGCTCAACGGTAACAGCTAGAATTACAATGATATTTATGGACAGATAGTATTTAAACTCAGAGTTTACGGTTAGTTTTTTAAAATTTCCCCTCAACGACCAGTACAATAGTACAAAATTAGTGCCTGCGATGAACATAAAAACAGTTATTATCGCATCTATTAACGGGCTGTTGAAAGAGCCGACGCTCAGGTTCTTTGGAGAGAATCCCCCGGTGGATAATGTGCTAAGCGCCTGTAAGATAGATTCGTAGATGGGCATCCCTGCAAATAACAGAAATACAACGAGCACAATAGATAGGAGCACATAAATTCCCCATAGTTTTTTTGCCGTCTCAGCGATTCTAGGGGTAATTTTTTCTGTAGTAGGTCCCGGGGCTTCGAGTCCCATAAGCTGCATTCCACCCACTGCAAGCCTTGGCAGAATTGCTATACCCAATACGATAATACCCATGCCGCCAAGCCATTGGCTGAAGCTTCTCCAGAAAAGCATTCCCTTGGGCAGAGCTTCAATATCAACAAGCGCAGTTGCTCCGGTAGTAGTGAATCCTGCAACAGATTCAAACCAAGCGTCCACCGGATGATTGAAAACACCGTAAATTAAATATGGGATAGCTCCGAAAAGGCTTGCGGCAAACCAGGACATTGCAGCAATTAGGAATCCTTCTTTTCTCTCTATTTCTTTTGAGTGCTCGTCTGGTTTTGTTACGATCTCTAAAATAAAACCGAAGGCTGATGTGAAGAGGGCGGAGATAATAAATGCCCAGATATCATTTTCCTTATATAGCAGGGATATAATTGCCGGGACAAACATCAGAAGTCCTAGGAACTTCATGAAGTTGCCGATTATATGAAGAGAGAACTTTATGTTCACTGTCCTAATATCATCTCAACTTGGTGTACTGCCTCTGGCAGACTGAATATAATAACTCTATCTCCCAATTCCGCTACATAATCACCTCTAGGTATTATTACTTCCTCGCCGCGAAGTGCAATTCCCAGTATTGACCCGTGTGGGAAATCAACGTCCCTAAGAGGGGTTCCTAGTATTTTTGTTTCAGAAGTTACGTCAAATTCAAGAACCTCCGCTCTGCCTTCTTCAACCAGAGCGACGTGGGCTACTCCGTGCATATGCAGCATACTCAGCACTTCGTTCGCAACAGACAGCCTGATGCTTATTGCTCTGTCTACTCCAATTGCCTCAATCACATCAATATAGTCGGGTTTGGTATAGAGTACAGTTGTTCTTTTGGCTCCAAGGTTTCGTGCAAGCAGAGCGCTGAGCACATTATTTTCATCATCACCGGTTAGAGCAATGAAATAATCTGCAGATTCAATTCCGGCTTCCTTTAAGGTGTCTGTATCAGTAGCGTCGCCTTTAAAAACAAGTACATGGTCCAATTCCTCAGCCGCAATCCTTGCCCTCTCTGCGTTACTTTCTATTAATTTAGTAGCTATATTGTTTTTTGAGAGCAGCTTAGCAGCCCCTCTTCCAAGTCTGCCTCCGCCCACCACAACGGCAGATTTTATCGCTTTTTCATCAAGCCCAAACAGCTCTTTGAGTTTTCCTAGTATATCGGGTACGCCAAGAGCAAATACATAGTCGCCGGCACGCAGTTTGGTCTCTCCCTTGGGTATGGATATCTTTCCATTTCTCGACACTGCTACAAAAATCCAGGCTTTCGGAGGTCCAAGATCAGCAAGAGTTCGACCTACAATCGGCGTGTTTTCCTCGACTCTTAGCTTGAACATTTTTATTTTACCCATGGCAAGAGTCTCGGTTTTCCAAGCAAATGGAGAGCCGATAAGATTAGAGATTTTCTCAGATATTATCTCCCACGGGTGCACTATTGAGACTGCTGAATTTTTAAGAAGTTTAGGATATTCCAGAAAGTTAGGGTTTCTGACTCGTACTAGAATCTTTTCAGTTCCAATAGAGGAGGCATAAATTGATGCCATTATATTAGTTCTATCATCCCCGGATACTGCAAGCAGAATATCAGCCTTATCTATCTGAGCTTCCTTTAGGACGGAGATGTCTTCTCCATTTCCTTCTATAACTATTATATCGTAGGATTCCCTTAGTTTTTCTGCCGTCTCGTGGTCCCTTTCTATTACGATAATATCGTTCTCAATACAAAGACTTCTTGCGATAAAAGATCCAACCTGACCAGCTCCGAGTATTACAATATGCATTAATCCTCACCTCAATAGGCGGCAGATTTACTACGGCCCTCTTGTTGACTAACCTTGTACAGCAGCACAGCACCGACTATTAGGAGCACAATAGATATCACTTGCGCCTGTGATAAACCCGGCACAAAGCTTGGCGTGGTGCTTCTTACAAACTCCACCAAAAACCTCTGCACTCCCAGAACCATCAGCGTCACAGCCGTCATCCAGCCAACCGGGAAGTCCTTTTTTCTAATTGACCAAAGTATGATAAAGAATATTAACATTGAAATCGTGTCATAGATTTGAGTAGGATGAACAGCTAAGTAAGTAGGCGGTGATCCGTTAGGAAAAGCTATTGCCCAGGGGAGATTGCTGGGTATCCCGTAATCATCGCCGACGAGCAGGCATCCGATTCTTCCAACACCGTAAGCTATTACAAGAGCGGGAGCTGCGGCATCGGTTACCAGTAAAAATCTAACCCTTTTCATCTGGGTTACAAACCACATAAGCAATATCGCACCTAGGAAGCCGCCTAGGAACGTAAAACCCGATGACAGGTATCTGACAGGGTCTGAAAAGAACTCGGAAAATCCGACATTTTGATATAAGAAAAGAATCTTTGCGCCTCCTAGGCCGCCTATTACACAGGCTATAAGCAGCAGATCTGCAAGGTTACTGTTCAGACCTTTTCTTTTTAACTCGGATTCTCCAATGAAATATGCAATAAGAAAAGCTATTAAGACCATAGTAGAAAAAGAGGAGACGTCAACGCCCCCGACTGTGAATAGTGTGGGATACATACTCTCTCCGTATCAAGTAATTTTGCAATAATTCTTACATGGTTTAAACCTCTGTGCAAACATTTTGGTTTAATCCTTATAGCATATCTTGTGGTAACTTATTTCCTTATGACTAGGTCTTTAATTTTATGTTTTGTAGTTCTCGCAGTAATTATTCCAGTGCAGTTTGCTGTCTCATCTCCAAATTGTGACAGCATGCAAATGTCTCCGGATGAAATAATTGCTCATATTCGTTATCTGGCATCCGATGAACTTGAGGGCAGGATGTCCGGAAGCCAAGGTGCTGAGAAGGCGGCAGGGTATATATCGTCGGAATATATAAATGCCGGACTTATGCCGCTTGGAGATAATAATTCATATTTTCAAAAATTTTCATTCACACAAGGTATAGCTCTCGGACCTGGGAATAGACTGAGAATTAGCATTGAGGGAAATAACGCAGGGTTAATATTAGGAGAGGATTTTAACACTCTTAGCTTCTCAAGCACGGGGGAGGCCGCAGGGGAGCTAGTATTTGCGGGTTATGGAATCAGCGCCCCGGAGCTGGGTTATGACGATTACGGCGGGATTGATGTTAAAGATAAGGTCGTCATGGTTATGCGTTATACGCCGGAAAAATACGAACCCAAAAGCCCTTTCTATAGTTATGCAGCACTCAGATATAAAGCTATGAATGCTAGAGAAAAGGGTGCTAAAGCAATTATCTTTGTCACTCCGCACTATGCGGAGGAAGAAGAGGACTTAAAAACAGTCGGACTCGATTACTCCTATTCTGATTCAGGTATTCAAGCTTTGATTTTAAGACGAAATAAGGCTAAAGAAGTTTTGTCCGCTTCCGGCAAGGACCTAAAAAATTTGGAAGAGAGTCTTTCTCGAAAAACGAATTCTTCTTTTATTGTTGAGGACACAAACGCGCATATAAAAACCGACATCATAGTAGAGAAGGGTGAGGCAGCAAATATAATTGGAATGATAGAAGGCTCTGATTCTGTATTGAAGGCTGAATATATTATAGTGGGTGCCCACTATGATCATATTGGACTTGGAAGTAGACATTCCAGGTCTGACAATAAATACAGAGGTGAAATTCACAATGGGGCAGATGATAACGCATCCGGTGCTGCAGGTTTGATAGAGCTGGCAAGGTATTATTCTTGCAATCGAGATTCACTAAAAAGGAGCTTGGTTTTTATAGCTTTCTCGGCCGAAGAGCTGGGACTAATAGGGGCATCCGAATACGTTGATAATCCTAAATTGCCCCTGGATAAAACAGTTGCTATGTTAAATATGGATATGATCGGAAGACTGGATAAGAACAAGCTTACTATTCTAGGGGTTGGCTCCTCACCCGGCTGGAATGAGATTATCGGCAATGCCAATACCGATTTTGAATTTAATTTAATACTCGAAAACTCGGGTTTTGCGCCAAGTGACCAGTCTGTGTTTTTTGCGAAAGGGATTCCGGTTCTACATTTCTTCACCGGTGTTCACGAAGATTATCATACTCCAGAAGATGATTGGGAAAAAATTAACTCTAAAGGTGAGAGGAAAATACTTCTGTTGATGACTGAAATTATATCTGAGCTAGCCACTACGCAAGTAAAACCTACTTTTACTAATGAGAAAGAACCTAAAAAAGGATTTGCAAAATTCAATATATACCTTGGTACCATTCCCGACTACTCAAGCCAGATGAGAGGCGTAAGGCTAATGGGCGTGAAAGACGGAAGTCCCGCTGACAAGGCAGGTCTCAAGGGCAAGGACACGATAGTTCAGTACAATGGAGTAGAGATAAAAAACATTTACGACTATGTATATGCGCTTGGAGCATCAAAGCCGGGTAAGCCCACAAGTTTGGTAGTGCTCAGAGATCACATACCGTTAAGTCTGATTGTAGTTCCAGAGTTGAGGGAATCTGAGAATTAAAGCTCCCAAGGGGAATAGTCAATCTTATGAATAATTTCCATGGAAGATGATACTGAGCGTGCGAGTTTTTCACCGTATTCAGCAATCCACTCAGGCGGAGCATCGGTGTAGAAATCATTGAGAGTCATCCATGGACCTGCATTTAAAATTTTCCCGTCAACCACGCTTACCAAAAAAGCAGTCATATCTCCCCCGTCCATGGCGTTTAAAACTTTGCATTCGGCATATGAATGTGCATCCAGTAACACAGGGCTTCCTGTGACACCTGTTTCATAATCTAAGTTTTCAAATTTCTCTCTTTCCCTTCCTGTATAAAAACCAAAATTTTTAACCAGACTAGTCTGCTCTCTTCTTAGCAAATGAATAGTAAATGCTTTACTGTTTGTTATGAATTCATGTGTGTAGTTAGCTTTCCATATTCCTACTAACAGACGAGGGATTTCATGAACAATCGAAGATGTTACGGCAGTAACTGCGATTTGACCGTTAACTTTCCCGTTCCATGCGCTGGTTATGGCAATTACAGGTGAATTAGCCCAGAATGCTCCTGCTACCGCTGATCCTTCTTCTACGCTCATATTTTAGCTCTCCTACCATTGAAATCCTATTACAACCTGCCCGGAAATTATTGGCCCGACATTCACTTTATCTCTTTCCGGTACGATTATTTTCATCGGATTTACTATATATCCAATTGCATTTAAGAACCCGTTGTCTCTGCTTACTAACCAGTCCGAGGTTTCCTCGAGCAATATTCCAAGGGGAACTCCAACCCCGGGTGTTACTACTAAATCTTGAATCGAAGGTGACTGTGTCACACCCTCAATTGTATATTCAAACAGTGCGCTTTGAGCAAATGAGCCAAACGCAGATGTATAGAAGTTATATCCTTTGGCTCTGTAATAAAGATACGTATATGCTCCGAAAGCGGGATGTGCTACCCAGTTGGTTTTAAAACTATCCCCGTCTTTTAACTCAAAATCGCCTCTTTTTCTGCTTTTATTCTGGAAACCAAAGAAATTTCTCCACCATCTAAGCGGATTTATAAATGTTTGCTGCTCTTTATTGTGTATATCCAGGGCGTTTACCTGTATTATTCGAATTATCCAGACTGCGAAGTAAACATTCCTGGAATCACGGACAAAATCACTAAAATCAGCTAATGATTTATCATTTGCCTCCTTTCTAAATCTTATATCGATCTTATCTATATCCTTTATATCAACAAATACCGAGCTATTTGCGGGGGTCATGGATACTATCTCATCATCTCCGAAAATCGTAGCTGAGAAGGCAGAATTACCCATTTGAACAAAAAATAGCGTTATAAGACCAATAATAAGAGGGAAAAAATGCAATTTTTTCATATATTAAGACCCCATATTAGAAATTCAGTCTAAATAATAACATTAATGACTAGGTTTTGATAGCAAAATATGTTATAAATAATTTCAATCCTTACAATTATTTATATGTTTTATTTATATGTTTTTTGGCACATTAGGGATTAAAATGTCTTGACTTAGCAAGCAAAATAATGTAATTATCTCAGGTAGAAGATAGATACAATTGAGGAGGAGCAAATGATTAAGGCAAAGTACATATCTGTAGGGTTTTGTTTAGTTTTTATAGTGTTTTTTGCATTTGCCTGTGGTCCAGATGTGAACAAGGAGATGGCTGATGCTGAGGCTGCCCTACAAGCAGCGAGAGATGCCGGAGCAGAGGGTACACCAGAGTATCAGGCAGCAGAGGAATTGATAGCAAAGGCTAAGGAAATGTTAGCAGCAGGAGACAAAGACGCAGCCCGTCAGCTTTTGGAAGAAGCTAGGTTTAAGGCTATAGAGGCTGAGGGTAAAGCTAAAAATCAAGCGTACGTTGAGTCCGTGGACATAGAATCGGTAGAGGAAACTCTGGGATCTCTGTCGCCCGCGGGGTCTAATTTTGGATTAGTTGATATATTCTTTAATTTTGACAGTCAGTCTATTACTGCTGAATCAAGGCCTGTTTTAAATCAAAATGCGAGTATAATTAATAATAGCGGCGGGAAATTTCAGGTAGTTGTTATAGAAGGTTATTGTGATATTCGCGGTACAGAAGAGTACAACTTGGCCTTAGGTCAGAGAAGAGCGGAATCTACAAAGAACTATTTAGTTGGATTAGGTGTTCCACCATCGAAAGTTCAAGCTGTGAGCAAGGGTGAAACAGAACAATTTGCTTTTGGTACATCAGAATACGATTACCAGCAGAACAGAAGAGCACATTTTGTTCCTGCATTTTAGGAAATAGTTGATGAGAGTTAAAAAAGTTATTATAGTTTTTATATTGGCGGGGATATGTTCCATGTCTGTAAGTTGTGTAGCTACTCAAAGCGAGGTCAGCGGTGTTTATGCCAGGCAGACTAGGCTTGAAGCTAAAATGGAACAGTTATCTCAGCAAGTAAGCTCACTACAGTCAGGCGGTGTTAGCGGCGGTGGTGTGGATATTCAGCTCAGAGAGCAGGTTGCTCAGCTGGAGGAGCAGGTAGAGAAATTGAATAGATCATATTCAAGCCTAGAAGCTAGGGTAAACCAGGGAAGCCTCCCTGTGCCTCCTAATACTGAATTAGGCACGGATAGCGGCTCTGAATTAAGCTCAATAGATCTGGAATCAGAAGATTACATCTTCAATGAAGGCTACACCGAGCTCAGCAAAGGGAATTATAGCGGTTCAAGAGAGCAATTTAAGCTATTTTTAGCAAAGTATCCGAATTCTTCAAAAGCAAGTGATGCTACGTACTGGATTGCTGAGTCGTATTACAGACAAGGGGAATTTGAAGAAGCTATACTAGAATATCAAAAGTTTATAGATAGTTACCCTAAGGATGAAAGGGTGCCTCTTTCTTACTTAAAACAGGGATTATCCTTAATAGAAATAGGCAGAGAAGAGGAAGCAAAGCTGTTTTTTCAGACTTTAATTGATAAATATCCACAGTCTGAAGAGGCTAAAACAGCAAAAGAAAAAATAAGAGAACTTGCAGTTAAGCGCTAAAAGGTTTATTATTATGTACTCATTAGGTACTCAAAAAACTCTTAAAGGAGGTGCAGTAGAATGAAAAGGGATAAGCAAATGCTTTTTTTAAGCATCCCGTTTTTACTTGTTGCATTGCTATATCTAGCAAGCTGTGCGACACCCCCACCGACAAAAGAGCTAGCTGCTGCTGATTCAGCAGTTGCTGACGCTACAGCAACATGTGAACAGTGTAAGCAGAGAGTTTGCGGTGACGATCCGACAACAGGAGACTATTGTGGAGCTCCTTGTGGTGAGGCAGAACTAGCTGCAGCAAATTCTGCATTAGCCAGAGGAAAAGCCCTTGCTGGAGAATTTTGCAGCGAGCTAGAAGCACGCAGAATGCTTATCGATGCAAAAGCAAAGGCTGATGAAGCTAAGCTAAAATGCTCAGCACCACCCCCCCCACCACCCCCACCCGCACCTGCAGCTGATCTAAAGGATATATTCTTTGATTTTGATAAATCAAATATCAGACCAGATGCTGCTGCAGTTCTAGATGAGAATGCGGCTGTTATGGCAGGGAGATCCTGGCTTAACAGTTCTTATTGAAGGATATGCGGACATCAGGGGTACACCTGCTTACAACTTACAGCTTGCTCAGAGAAGAGCAGATTCTACAAAAGCGTATCTTGTAGGTCTAGGAGTTGATCCTTCAAGGATTACAACTGCTAGTGGTGGTGAAACAACACAGTTTGGCGCTGGAACAACTGAAGAAGCCTATCAGCTTAACAGAAGGGCTCACTTCATAGCTACAGCTCCATCTGCACAGGTAGGCGCAAGACTTATCTTTAGCTACGCTAAATAAGGTAAGCTTTAGTCTATAAAATTTTGAAAAAATTCTCGCCGGAATCTATCAATAGAGTTTGGTGAGTAGAAAAATTAAGGGGGAAGTCCGTCTTGGATTTCTCCCTTTTTTTATCTCTTAACATATATTAATTTCCTATTTGCCCTCTATACTTGACACCTTTATACGATCCATGTTTACTACTCACGGTTCGATAACAGCGGATCAGTAAATACGATATGAAACGCCAGCTTACTAAGTCAATAAGACTATATAAGAACGCCCAAACTTTAATGCCGGGCGGTGTTAACAGCCCGGTTCGATCGTTTAATGCCGTAGGAGGCACACCTGCCTTCATAGCTAAAGCTAAAGGAGCTTATACGTATGATATCGACGGCAATAAATATATAGACTATATGTCTTCATGGGGACCTCTCATTTTAGGTCATTCTGATCCCGATGTTGTAGCTGCCGTTAAGAAGGCAGCGGATAAGGGAACTAGCTACGGTGCACCGTGTCAGGATGAGGTGGCAGTTGCAAAGCTGATTGTTAAATCGTTTCCTGGAATAGAAATGGTCAGGATGACAAACTCCGGTACTGAGGCTACCATGAGCGCGGTAAGGCTGGCCCGGGCATATACCGGACGGGACTATATAATTAAATTTGAAGGATGTTATCACGGACATGCTGATTTTCTGCTCGTACAGGCAGGCTCTGGTGCTACCACTTTCGGAACACCCAGCAGCCCGGGGGTTCCGAAATCATTTACCGATAAAACCCTTCTAGCAAAATACAATGATATTTCCTCTGTGGAGAGACTTTTTAAGAAATACGAGGGTAAGATCGCAGGGGTTATTTTAGAGCCTGTAGCGGCCAATATGGGTGTAATACCGCCCAAAAAAAACTTCTTAAAGGAACTAAGAAAGATTACAAAGAGACATAAAGCCCTTCTGGTTTTTGACGAGGTGATTACAGGCTTTAGACTCGGCATGGGCGGGGCACAAAAATACTTTGGTGTAACTCCTGATATCACTTGCTTAGGTAAGATAATAGGCGGCGGGCTTCCTGTGGGTGCGTTTGGAGGCACCAAAAAGATAATGAGTATGGTTGCGCCGATTGGACCGATGTATCAAGCAGGCACGCTATCCGGAAACCCTCTGGCTATGGCAGCAGGTCTTACAACTCTTAATAAGCTCAATAAGGCTGCAAACTATAAAAAACTGAAAACACTGACTGATATGCTTGTTGGGGGGCTTGAGGATATTATCAAAAAACTCGGTGTTAATGCTACGATAAATTCACTTGAATCCATGTTTACACTCTTTTTTACAAGCCCTGCACCCCATGATTATAAGAGTGCTCTTAGCTGTGATACAAAAAAATATTCAAAATTTTTTGAAAATTTGCTAAGTACTGGTATTATGTTCCCGCCTTCTCAATTTGAGGCTGTTTTTCTATCACTGTCTCATACAGAGAAGGATGTTGAGAAAACGTTAAACGGACTGTATAAAAGTCTTAAAGATCTTTAGTATATCGTTTAAGTAAATTGAAGAGGTATAAAATTTAGCAAACATAAAAAATACAGATGGATGGTATTTATTGTCATAGGGTTTGAAATTGGGTTCTCGGTTATTGCCGGGATAGTCTTAGGGGATTTAGTTGACGATTGGCTTGAGACAAAAACACCCTGGTTTACTATGATAGGTACTGTAGCGGGGGTTGTGGCTGGGTTTGGTTTGCTTATTAGGATGATTAAAAGAATCGATGACAGAAAAGGCAGCGAATCTGATTAACATAGCGTCTATAGGTACAGTAGAAAAATACAGTTTAATCGTTACTGTATTACTGGTTGTAGTTAACTATCTGATAGGCTCTACTCCTTTAGCGTTAGGTGTTGCAGCTGGGGGATTATTATTTACAGCTAACTTTGTAGCTATTAGATTTGTTGTAAACGCGCTTGTTTCCAGATCATCGTCCGTAGGGTTTGGCATATTTGCTTTCATAATAAAGATGGCGGTATTGATAGGTATTGTCGCCTGTATTTTTATTTTCACTGAAATCAACATATACGGTTTCTTCATCGGCGTAACCGGTGTTGTGATCGTAATCATCGGAGAAAGTTTAAGAAGGAGCACCAATGGATCACTTTAGCTGGTTTACTCTACTCGGTTTAGACAAATACGACTATATACTTGGTTCAATAGTAGTATTAATACTCTTACTCTTGGCAGGGTTGAAAATAAGAAGCATTCTCACAAGCGATGACTCGGTGCTTCCCGATGAGAAATTTTCTGTAAGAACAATATTTGAGATTCTTACTATTGATTTCCTCTTTGATCTATTTACCAACATGCTCGGCTCAAGGGAGAAGGCTAAAAAATATTTTCCTCTCCTGGGCGGTTCATTCTTCTTTATAATGTTTGCAAATCTTCTTGGCATTGTCCCTGGTTTCTTACCCCCAACAGGCAACTTTAACGTCCCTGTTGCATGCGGTATTGTGATTTTCATTATGTATAACTACTATGGCTTTAAAGAAAACGGCATTGAATATATTAAGCACTTTGCAGGTCCCGTGATATTCCTTGCACCTCTCATGTTCGTAATCGAGTTAATAAGTCATTTCGTACGCCCTGTTTCACTCTCGCTCAGGCTGTTTATGAACATCACGGGTGACCATATGGTTCTTGGAGTATTTACGAACCTGATACACTACATTATCCCCGCAATTTTTGTCGGTTTGGGAATATTCGTATCATTGTTACAGGCATTTATCTTTACAGTGCTATCGGCGATATATATCTCTCTCGCAGTAGCGCATGATACAGATATAGAATAAATTTTGGAAAAAAGAATTATCATAAAAACAACCTACTCAACGAAAAGGAGGTAGACAAATGAAAAAGGCGTTATCATTGCTATCGATATTTGGAATTGCTATGATTGCAGCTTTTGTTCCTGAATCAGCTCACGCTGCAGAAGGTGGCGAGTTAACAAAGCTAGGACTTGCTCTAGGTGCTGGACTTGGAATCGGAATTGCAGCCGGTGTTGCCGGATTAGGACAGGGACGGGCAACTGCTGCGGCATTAAGCGGAATTGCAAGGAATCCTGGTGCAAGCTCGAAGATCCTAACACCAATGATTATTGGTCTTGCTCTTATCGAGTCACTCGTTATTTACGCACTTCTCATAGCATTCTTGCTTCAAGGAAAAATATAAATACTGCTGGGGGAAGCTTATTCATGCTTCCCCCTATTCAGTGCTTGTCCTATTTTCCGGAAAATAGAACCGTTTTTTTCAAGCTGTCTCTATTTTTTGAAGAATAGGGCAAGTTGTGTGGTGTGGAATTTAATTTTTTTTTGAAGAATACTTCTCAGTAACCAGATGTTTTGCCTCTTCTGTATTTTGAATGGTGCCCTCAAGCTGAGCTTCTTCGACATAATCAAGTATTTCGGTGAAAAGAGGGCCAGGTTCATACCCCATCTCGATTAGTTCTTTACCGCTTAGAAGAGGAGTGGGTTTTATCTCTTCATCTTCAAACTCATCAAACTTCTCCATTATAAAATCATAGGCTTGGGTCATACCATGACTAGCCTTGCAGTCTGCTAGGTGAAGTGCCATGTGTTCTTCAAAATTCGGCATTCCTATAAAACGCTTAAGCGTACTCTTTTTCATCTTGAACACGTCTTTAAACTTCAGATGTTCTTTAATTAGAGCATAGATGATTTCTATCTGTTTCTTGGAAAATTTGAGTTCCTTACAGATAGTCTTGGACATATCAGCCCCCAGCCGGTCGTGGCCGTTAAATCTGATTCTGTCTGATACGGAAAACGTTGGAGGCTTGCCAACATCATGAAGCAGTGCTGCCATAGCAAGCTCCGGAGAGACAACACCTGACTGGTCCTCAAATAATTTGTCGAGTACTAAGCAAGTATGAACAAACACGTCCCCTTCGGGGTGAAACTCAGGGGGCTGCTCTACTCCCCTCATCACTTCCACGTCAGGAAGCACGTATTTAAGCAGTCCGCTTTCCGATAACATCCTAATTCCATGTCCGGGATTGGGCTGGGTAATAATTTTTAGTATCTCATCCCTAATTCTTTCACTGCTCACTTGTGTTATGTCTGCTGCGAGTTCCTCTATTGCATGGAAAGTATCCAAATCGAGCTCAAATTTATATCTTGCGCTGAATCTTATGGCCCTCATCATCCTGAGTTTATCTTCATTAAAACGCAGATAAGGGTCTCCAATGGTTCTAACTATTTTGCTGTTAACATCTGAAATTCCATCTACGTAGTCTATGACCTCTTCGCTGATAGGGTCATACAGCATCCCGTTTATTGTAAAGTCTCGTCTAAGAACGTCCTCTTGCTCATTGTTGCTATATACTACGCTGTCAGGGTGTCTGCCGTCAGTATAGCTCTGGTCTTTTCTAAAAGTTGCTACTTCGAATTGGTATTTACCCATAATAACTAAAATCACGCCAAAGCTGGCGCCTATGGGCACAGTGTGTGGAAATATCTCACATATCTCATCCGGGGTGGCACTGGTAGTTATATCATACTCGTATGGCGCTATACCGAGTAGTGTGTCTCTGGCACATCCTCCGACGCAGTATGACTTGTGGCCGGCCTCTCTTAACTCTGTGACTACCTCTTTTGCTATATCCAGGAGCTCGCTTTTATGCGGCTTTAATTTTTCTATGCGTTTCATGGTTTCAAATTATAAGTTTTATTGTATATTTTACACGGTATCTCCAAAAAATATTCTAAGAAAATCGAAAGGTATTTTATATGAGCAAAAGGACTATACCAGGGCTGGTAGAAGATAGGGTAAAGGAACACGGGACCAGACTATTATTCCAACGAAGAGACGGATGGAGCTGGAAGCAGATTACATGGCTTGATTTTGACAGGGAAGTAAAGAATATTGCAAGTTTTTTGATGGATACAGGGTTTAAGTCAGGAGATATTGCGGTAATTGCATCTTCTAACAATCTAGATGCCATAGCTACAGAGATTGCAGTCTATCATCTTGGCGGAGTTGTAGTACCGCTTGCTCAAGGGGCATCTGTTGATCAAATCAAAGAGACCGCAAATAAACTCAAGGCAAAAACTATATTCCTAGAGCAGGAAAGTCTGTTAAAAGAGATTGTAGACTGTGCAAGTGAGCCGCAAAATGTGGAGAGAATAGTTTTCTTTGACAATATAAGGATCAAGCATGAGAAGATTATTAATTTCAAGCTTGTTCAAAAGTCCGGGTTGATGAAGAGAAAGCAGCTGCATGATGAATTGCTTGAGGCCTCAAAGAATGTAGGCCCGGATAATTTGGCTGTGATTTTTGTTGATTCAGACAGCACTATTGAAGTTGCACAAGGGTCGTTTATGGATATACTTTCCCGCGCTTCGGATAAGTACTCTCAAATTGGTATAGAAGATCAGTCGTTCTCATATATGACTGCCGCAAGCCCTTTCTCTACTTTTATCAACTATCTTACTTTCTATATGTGTACAAGAGCCGCAATGGCCGAGTCTAGGAAGGATTTTTACGAGGATATTCTTGAAGTAATGCCGACTATTCTATTTGAAACCAAAGAAGGGTTGCATGACATATACCACAGGACTCTGTCTAATTTAAACGGCGTATCTCAAGAAAAGAAAATTAGAAAGGATTTAGGCGAGAGGATTAAATATATATTTACCGACCATCCTCCAAGCCAAGAAGTGCAAAACCTGTTTTTGAGCTCAGGTGTTAGTTTTTTAGAAGTGCCTGAGTTGAGTAATTTAGCCGGTTAACTTTTTGTCTCTTTCACAGTGCACTTAGCCTCACCCTTGGCTAAGCTTATCAGCACTTCATCACCCTTCTTAAGCTTTTTGGAATCCTTAATTATTTCTTTTTTGGGGAGTTTCTGGGTTATGCTATAGCCGCGCTCAAGCACTTTCAGCGGGCTTAGCGCATCAAGATTTCCGGCAAGCCTTGAGAGCTCGGATGAGGATGCATCGAGCTTTATTTGTATTGAATGCAGAAACTCTGACTCAAGTTGGTCAATCTCCCTTGCCAATATCTCAACTCTACTATTCAGAGCATAGGCGATTTGCTCGGCTATATAGTTTATACCCTCTTTGAGCGCAGCTTTTTCCCTGGCTGCGATCTCAGCTGCCATAGAAGGAGTTGCTGCTCTTATGTCCGCCACTAAATCGGCAATTGTAATATCAATCTCATGCCCCACCGCGGAGATTACAGGTACCGGCGACTTGGCAATCTGTCTTGCCACCGCTTCATCATTAAAGGCCCAAAGGTCTTCTTTTGAACCCCCGCCGCGCGTTAGAATAACGACATCTATATCCTGTTTATGCAACCTGCCAAGAGCTTGAACAATTTCTGCCGGAGCCTCATCCCCCTGCACCCTAGTTGGAGATATTAATATATCCAGATTTGGAAATCTCCTATCCAATACCTTGAGAATGTCTTGCAGTGCAGCGCCTGTTGGAGATGTAACTATGCCGATTTTTCTTGCGAGGTAGGGAAGCGGGCGCTTTCTATCCTCATCAAACAGCCCTTCTTTTAGGAGCTTTTCTTTTAGCTGCTCGAGCGCAAGGGCTTGTGCACCGACACCCTTCGGCTCTATGTATCTAACATTTATCTGATAAGAGCCCTGTTTCTCATATACGCTAATTTGCCCGCAGCAGATAACCTCCATAGTATCCTCAGGAACAAATTTAATGTACTGATTAGCCCATTTAAAGCACACGGCGGATATCTGAGTCTCATTGTCCTTTAAAGAGAAATACCAATGCCCGCTTGCGTAATTTCCTCTGAAATTTGATACCTCACCCACGATCCAGACATACTCAAAGCCTATCTCTTCCTCAATAGTTTCCTTGATTCTGGCAGT
>JABAOE010000396.1_pt4 | contig 16962 bp, 14 predicted proteins | sample 7062141 | NCBI WGS metagenome assembly JABAOE01 (sample SAMN14538627, study PRJNA623070) | marine sediment metagenome | biome: marine biome [ENVO:00000428]; feature: marine pelagic biome [ENVO:01000023]; material: deep marine sediment [ENVO:00002113] | place: India: Gulf of Khambhat ... | reverse complement strand
ATCAGCGACCTCGAAGCCACGCTGCTCGCCACGGCGCCTGCCGTCGTCCAGGACGCGCCCGCCTTCGACGCCCTGAGCACGCTCTGGATCCTCATCGCGGCGATCCTCGTGTTCTTCATGCAGGCCGGCTTCAGCGTGCTCGAGGCCGGGCTCGTGCGGACGAAGAACGCCGGCAACGTGCTGATGAAGAACCTCCTGGACTTCTGCTTCGCCGCCGCTGGGCTACTTCGTCTTCGGCTACGCCATCATGTACGGCACCGAGGGCCTGTTCTTCGGAACGGAAGGTTGGTTCCTGGCAGGGATCGAGTCGCCGGTCGAAGGGCTCCCGGTCGAGGTGTTCTGGCTGTTCCAGGCCATGTTCGCCGGCGCGGCGGCGACCATCGTCGCGGGGGCGGTCGCGGAGCGGATGAAGTTCACCTCCTACCTCGCCTACTCGTTCGTCCTGTCGGCCTTCATCTACCCGGTCGTCGGCCACTGGGTCTGGGGCGGTGGCTGGCTGGCCGGCCTCGGCTTCCACGACTTCGCCGGCTCCACCGTGGTGCACGCCCTGGGAGGAGTGACCGGGCTCGTGGCCGCATGGGTCCTCGGGCCCCGCTTCGGCAAGTTCAACGCGGACGGGTCGCCGAACGCGATCGGGGGTCACAGCCTGCCTCTGGCTTCGCTCGGCGTCTTCATCCTCTGGTTCGGATGGTACGGGTTCAACGCCGGATCCACCCTCGGGATGGGCGAGCCCGACGTGGTCGCGCGCGTCGCGATCAACACGACGCTCGCACCCTCCATCGGGGCCGTGACGGCGATGATCACGAGCTGGGTCCGATACGAAAAGCCCGATCTGCTGCTCGCGCTCAACGGTGCGCTCGCCGGTCTGGTGGGGATCACCGCACCGTGCGCGGCCGTCAGCCCCGGAGCGGCGCTGTGGATCGGGGCGATCGCCGGCGTGCTCTGCGTCTTCGGGATCGCGTGGATCGACGCGATTCGGGTCGACGATCCGGTCGGAGCGGTCGCGGTGCACGGGATCTGCGGCGTCTGGGGCACGCTCGCGGTCGGGCTCTGGGGTCGCGAGGAGCTCGGCGCCACCAGCGACGGACTCTTCATGGGCGGAGGCTTCGGGGCGCTGGGCATCCAGACGCTCGGCGTGATCGCGTGCGTCGGGTTCACCGCGATCGCGATGTGGATCGTGTTCACCGCGATCGACTCGGTGCTCGGCCTGCGGGTCTCGCACGAGACGGAGCTGCGCGGCCTCGACATCGACGAGCACGGAATCGAGTCGTACGGCGGCTTCCAGATCTTCACCACCGACTGAGGGCGAGCGTCTCTGCCATGAAGATGATCATCGCGGTGATCAAGCCGGAGCAGCTTCCCGCCGTCAAGCAGGCTCTTTTCGATGCGGAGATCCGGCACATGACCGCCACGTCGGTGTTGGGGACGGCGCCTCGCACCGAGCAGCACATGTATCGCGGCGTGAAGAAGGAGGTGTCGCTCTTGAAGCGCGTGCGCCTCGAAGTCGCCGTCAACGACGCCAACCTGGAGCGAGCGATCGAGGCCATCTCACGCGGGTGCATGGAGTCGGGCGGGGCCGGAAAGATCTTCGTGACGGAGCTCCATGACGTCGTGACCGTGTGGACCGGCGAGCGCGGCTCGCGGGCGCTGTACTGAGGCAGGCCATGGTGGATCGGCCGACCAGCCCACGCGACGTCGTCAGGATGATCAAGGACGAAGAGATCGCGTTCCTCGACCTGAAGTTCGTCGACCTGTTCGGGACGCTGCAGCACCTGACCCTGCCGGCCGAGCTCGTGGACGAGGCGCTCTTCCGCAACGGGATGGCGTTCGACGGTTCGTCGGTGCGCGGGTTCACGCGCATCAACCAGAGCGACATGCTCCTGATACCGGACGCCTCGTCCGTCTTCGAAGATCCCTTCTTCGACGATCCGGCGCTTTCCGTCTTCTGCGATATCGTCGATCCGAACGGACGCTACACCTTTTCCCGCGACCCCCGGTCCGTGGCCCGGCGGGCCGAGCAGCTGGTTCGCTCGCTCGGCATCGCGGACACCGCGTTCTTCGGCCCGGAGATCGAGTTCTTCGTCTTCGACGAGGTCCGCTTCGACCAGGCCACGCAGCACGGCTACTTCTTCCTCAACAGCTCGGCCGCTTCCTGGTCGACGGGAGAGCAGGGGGACCGTGCCAACCTGGGCCACCGGGCCGCGCAGAGGGGCGCATACTTCTCCGCGCCCCCCGTCGACCAGTACAACAACCTGCGGTCGAAGATCTCGCACGTGCTGCGGCGCGTCGGCCTGCAGCCGGAGCTCCACCACCACGAGGTCGGGGCCGCCGGCCAGTGCGAGATCGGATTCCGCTTCGGGCCGCTCCTGCTACAGGCCGACGCCGCGATCAAGTACAAGTACGTGGTCAAGAACGTCGTCGACCGCTACGGGAAGACGGCCACGTTCATGCCGAAGCCGCTCCTCCAGGAGAACGGCTCGGGAATGCACCACAACATCAGCCTCGCGAAGGACGGCCGGAACGTCTTCTACGAGGCCGGCACGTACGGGGACCTGAGCGAGATCGCGGTCCATTTCATCGGCGGGCTGCTCGAGCACGCGGCTGCCCTCTGCGGAATCTGCTGCCCGACCACCAACTCGTACCGACGCCTCGTGCCCGGCTACGAGGCTCCGATGAACCTGCTGTACTCGGGGCGGAACCGGAGCGCGTGCGTCCGCATCCCGACCATGACCGGAGGACCCAAGTCGAAGCGGATCGAGTTCCGCACCCCGGATCCCTCCTGCAATCCCTATCTCAGCTTCGCCGCGATCATGTGCGCCGGCATCGACGGCATCCGACGGAAGGTCGTGCCGGCGGATCCGGTCGACGAGGACATCTACGAGCTCGCGGCCGGCGAGGCGGGGCGCGGGATCGAGCGGACCCCGGGCAGCCTCGATGAGGCCGTCGCCGCGCTCGAGCGCGATCACGACTTCCTCGTCCGGGACGGCGTCTTCACGCCGGACCTCATCGAGACGTGGGTCGAGCAGAAGAGGGCGAACGAGATCGATTTCGTTCGGCTGCGCCCGCACCCGGGCGAGTTCACTCTTTACTTCAACGTGTAGCGGCTCCCGAAGGATTGATCATGGACCAAGCACAGCTCGTGGGGATTTACCTGGGTGTCGGGGCGCTGGCCGTCCTGGCCCTGGTGATCTTCGTGAAGGCGAACATCGTGATCTGCGCCCCGAACGAAGTCGTCATCATCTCCGGGCGAAAGCGGAGGACGAAGGACGGATCCGTCGTCGGGTACCGCCTGATTCGGGGGGGGCGAGGGTTCAAGCTGCCGCTTCTCGAGTCCGCCCACAGGCTCACGCTGACGACGCGCACGATCGAGGTGCGGCCGCACAAGGCGTTGTGTCAGGGGATGATCCCCGTCGACATCGAGGGCCGGGCGAACGTCAAGCTCGCGGGGAGGGAGGAGGACGGCCTGGAGGCTGGAATCGAGCGCTTCCTCGGAAAGGGCGTGGACGCGATCGACAAGACGGCGCAGCAGGTGCTCGAGGGCGCCCTGCGCGGCGTGGTCGCCGGAGTGCGGCCGGAAGAGGCGAACGAGCGCCGCCTCGAGCTGGCGCAGGAAGTCGGTCGGAGGGCTCGGGAGGAGCTGTCCGGGCTGGGCATCGTCCTCGACTTCTTCCAGATCCAGGATCTGTCGGACGAGGCCGGCTACCTGGAAGCGATCGGGCGCCGGAGAAACGCGGAGGTCCAGCGGGACGCGAGGATCGCCGAGGCCGAGGCCGAGGCGGAAGCGCGGCAGGTCTCGGCCGAGCAGAGGCGCCTCGGGAGAGAAGCCGAGATCGCGGCCGAGCAGCGGATCATCGAGAAGGAGAACGCCCTGGAGGTGGAGCGTGCCAACCTCGCCGCCCTGGAGAACGAGGCTCGGGAGCGGGCAGGGGTCGCCGGGCAGATCGCGCGGGTGGAGCGGGAGGTGGACCTGGAGACGAAGCGGGCCGAGCTCAGCGAGAGGCGGCACGCCGCCGACACGGTCATCCCGGCGCGCGCGCGCTCCGAGGCGGATCGCCTGCACGCCGAGGGGCGCGCCGCCCGCATCCGGGAGGAGGGGCGCGCGACGGCGGAGGCCGTGCGCGTGATGCGGGAAGAGTGGGACGGGGGCGCGACGCAGGATCTGTTCATGATTCGTATGTTCCCGGAGCTGGTCGACAAGGTCACCCGCGTCGTGGCCGAGAACCTGAGGGTCGACAAGCTGACGATTCTGGACGGGGGCGGTGAGAGCGGGGGCGACGGATTGCCCAACTACGTGCGCAACCTCACGGGGAGCGCGGTCGCGATGATGGAGCAGATGAAGAACGCGACCGGCGTCGACCTGGCGCGGCTCGCCGAGCGCGGAGGGGAGGAGCGGACGCGCGAGGGGGTGCCGCGGGAGCTGGGCTAGCGCTCACGATCGCGGACGAGGCCGGGAGCATCGAATGACGGAGAGGGAGTCGGCGGAGCACATCCTCCGCGAGCTGCTGAGCAGCCGCGGCCTGGGCCGCGACAGCCTGCTGTTTCGCGAGTCCCTTCCCGATTTCCTGGAGACGGACGAGGCGGGCGTCGAGACGCTCTCCGCCAATCCCGATCCGTCGGAAGCGGTCGTCGACGTGTATGAGGGGGGGCATGTCGCGCTGGCCGCGCACGTGGGGCCCGGACTCGCCTTCTCCGAGCAGCGTGACAACCAGTGGCGCGACGAAGGCCGCGTCGCGGTGGCGGTGCGGCTCGGTGACGTGCTCGATCAGGGCGGGCTGCCGTACCCCGTCGAGTCGGTGATCACGGAGCCCGTCTGGTACGTGACCCTGCCAGAGGGCCGTGTTCGCGTGACGCGTCTCTAGCGGGCGCACCGCGGTGATCTCCTCGTTCATGCGCGACCGGTCGATCCGGGTCCGCTTGCTCGTCGTCTTCGCGATCGTCGCGCTCGTTTCGGTGGGAACCGTGGTCTTCGTGGCCAACCGGCTCGGATCGGTCACGCTGGAGCAGCAGGCCTTCGATCGCCTCACGTCGGTTCGGGAGCTGAAGGGGCAACAGGTCGAGCGCTACTTCCGCACCATCCGGGATCAGGTGCTGACCCACTCGGAGAACCGCATGGTGGTCGATGCGGCGCGGGAGTTCGCTTCGGCGGCGTCCGGCCTCCAGGGCGAGTTGAGGGCGCCCTCGGCCGATGAGCGCGATCTCGCGCTTCGCCTCTACTATCAGCAGGAGTTCCTGCCGAGGCTGCGGGAGCGCGTCGACGACGCGCGGCCCCTGTCCGAGCTTTGGCCGAGCGACCCCCTCGCTCGGTCGCTGCAATACCTGTTCATCAGCGCCAACCCGTTCGAGGTCGGCTCGAAGCACCTGCTCGACGACTCGGGAGCGGGCACGCGGTACGACGTGGTGCACCGTCGATATCACCCGCTTCTCCGGAGCTTCCTGGAGCGCTTCGGCTACTACGACGTCTTCCTCGTCGACGCGGCCACGAGCCGGATCGTGTACTCGGTGTTCAAGGAGGTCGACTTCGGAACCTCTCTCGAGCGGGGACCCCACCGGAGCTCCAGCCTCGCGACGGCCTACCGGTCCGCTCGGGACTCGGGGCTCACGTCGTTCACCCGCCTCGAGGACTTCGAGCCGTACACGCCGTCCTACGGCGCCCAGGCCTCGTTCATCGCGTCACCCGTCTACGACGGAACCGAGATGATCGCCGTGCTGGTGTTCCAGCTTCCGCTCGATCGGATCAACGACATCATGACGAGCGAGCGGGCCTGGCGGGACGTGGGCCTCGGCGCGTCGGGCGAGGCCTACCTGGTGGGACCGGACCGACGGCTTCGGACCGAGTCCCGCTTCCTCGTGGAGGCGCGGGAGGAGTACCTTCGTGCCGTCGCAGCCGCCGGCGTGGACGAGGGCACGGTGAGGTCGATCGAGGCGCTGGGCAGCGCGGTGGGGTTGCAGCCGGTGGTGACGGAGGGCGTCGATCAGGCCCTTTCCGGGCTGTCCGGCGTCGGCCGGTTCCTCGACTACCGGGACGTGGAGGTCTTCTCCAGCTTCCGGCCCCTGGACATCGACGATCTCGACTGGGTGCTCATGAGCGAGATCGACGCGAGCGAGGCGTTGGCTCCGCTGACCGCGCAGCGCAGGCGCATGCTGCTGGTGCTCGCGGTGTTCCTCCCGCTGCTGGCCGCGCTCGCCTCGTGGTTCGCGGGGAACCTCGTCCGCCCCGTCCGGGCCCTGTCCCGCAGGGCGGAGGAGCTCGCCCGGGGAGACCTGGACCGAGAGGTCGACGTGTCCCGGGGAGACGAGATCGGGGAGCTCGCGCGGAGCTTCGAGGCGATGCGCGTCGCGCTGCGCGAGCTGGTCGATCGGCAGAACCGCTCCATCGAAGCGCTGTCGACCCCGCTCATCCCGATCCACGACGATGTCGTCGTGATGCCCCTGGTCGGCGAGCTCGACGAGGCCCGGTGTGACCGGCTCCGCGAGTCGCTCATGACCCAGCTGCACGCGAAGGGCGCGCGCTGTGCGATCCTGGACCTGACGGGGGTGCCGAGGCTGGACGATTCCGTCGCGCGGGGCCTCGTGCGCATCGCGCAGACGGCGCGGTTGCTCGGGGCCCGCGCGATCATCTCCGGGGTCCGCCCCGAGCTCGCCGCGCAGCTGGCCGACGGGGACATCGACACCCAGGGAATCTCGACCGTACGCACGTTGAGGGATGCCATCGACGCGGCGACGACGCATGGACGCAGCTGAGGGACCGGTTTTCTCGCACGGTCCGTAACCGCAAAGGGTTGAGTTGACATGTCGCAGAGACAGATGACGGATCCGGGTCACATCGACCACCGGGAGCTTCTGGCGCTCTACCGCATCTCCGCCGAGGACCTCCAGCGTATCCGGGCCTTCGGGGTCCAGGCCCAGCAGCGGATGGAGGAGCTGGTGGAACGCTGGTACTCCTGGCTGGAGGGGCTCCCGGACTACCAGGACTTCTTCAGCGATCCGGAGACGCTGGCGCGCGTGCAGAGGCTCCAGAAGGACTACTGGAATGTCTTCATGAGTGCCGCGGTGGATGACGACTACGTCGCCCGGCGCGTCCTGGTCGGCGAGGCGCACGCCCGGATCGGGTTGCCGCTGAACACGTATTTCGCCGGCATGAACATGTTTCAGGAGCTCTTCAGCGAGGTGGTGCGCGACGGCGAGTTCGAGGACTCGGAGCGTCAGGCCGCGCTCGACGCGGTCGTGAAGCTCCTGCACTTCGACACCGCGATCGTCGTCGACACGTACAACCATCTGGTCGAGCAGACGCTCACCGCTCAGTCCCGGGCGCTGATGGAGATGTCGACGCCGGTGACGCAGATCTGGGAGAGCCTCCTCTTTCTGCCGATCGTGGGAATCATCGATTCGCACCGGTCTCGCGACATCATGAACGCGACGCTGAGCAAGATCGCGGAGACGCAGGCGCGGATGTTCATTCTCGACATCAGCGGCGTCGGCGTGGTCGACACCGCCGTGGCGAACCACCTCATCAAGATCACCCGAGCGACCAAGCTCATGGGCTGTGAGACGACGATTTCGGGTGTCTCCCCCGCCATCGCGCAGACCATCGTGGACCTCGGGATCGACGTCGGTGAAGTCAAGACCACCGCGACCATGCGCGACGCTCTGGCGGACGCCGTGCAACTCGTCGGCCGAGACCGGTAGCCGCCGGGCCGACCGTGACGCCCGAAGGCGGCTTCAGGATCCCGCTCCAGCTCGCGCAGGCATGCGTGGTGGCATCGATCCAGGTCGACCTGGACGATCGAGTGCTCGCCACCTTCCGCGAGGAGCTGCTGGATCTCGTCCGGCGCTCGGGCGCCCGGGGCGTGATCCTCGATCTCTCCGGCGTGGCCGTGATGGACACCGACGAGTTCGGAGCCCTCAGGGACACCATGAGGATGGCCCGTCTCATGGGCGCCACGTCGATCGTGTCGGGATTGCAGCCGGGCGTCGTCTCCGCGCTGATCGACCTGGGAGCGGACACGGACGGGGTTCTGGCGACGGCGACGCTGGACGACGCCTTCGCTCGCATGCGGGAGCTTCAGGCTCCGGAGCCCGCCTCGGATGAGGGCGCCGACCACGCTCCCTCGGTCGCCGCCGAGCTGGAGGCGACCGCTTCCGACGAGCCCGGACGTCCCGAACCGGAAGGCTCCTCGCGTGACGGCGCCTAGGGCGGTCAAGCGGATCCGGAGCGACCCGGACGTCAGCCACGCGGTCATCGCGGCGTCGGACTTCGCGCGCGGCCTCGATTTCAGCGAGCTGGACAGCCGGGCCATCGGCACGGTCGTGTCCGAGCTCGCCACGAACATCCTGAAGTACGCCGTGCACGGCCAGGTGACGATCGAGGAGGTGGGCTCGGGGGACCGCCACGGCATCCAGGTCACCGTGTCCGATCGCGGGCCCGGGATCGCGAACGTGCGGGAGGCGCTCCAGGATCACTTCAGCTCGAGCGGCACGCTCGGCCTCGGACTTCCCGGGGTTCGTCGCATGGTGGACGACTTCGACCTGCAGTCCGAGGTGGGGCGGGGCACGACCGTCGTCGTGCGAAAGTGGAAGAGCCATGGGGCGTCGCGCACCCGTCGTGCGGGCATGCTGCAGGGCTCTCCCGGGAGCGCCGCGTTCGCCGAGCGGGGCACCGACCGGGGCAGCGAGACGTTCGAAGCCTCCGGTCACCCCGAAGGAGCGTTTCACGTCGTGCACGTGAATCGTCCGTGCAGGGGTGAGCTCGTGAGCGGAGACGGCGTTCTCGTGAGCCTCGTGGAAGGGACCGTGCTGATCGTCGTGGTCGACGGGCTGGGGCACGGGAGAGAGGCCAACCTGGCTGCCAAGGCCGCGACGCGGCTGGTCCGCAAGGAGCCCATGCTCGACCTGGGGCACCTGATGAGCCGCCTGGACGATCGGCTCCGCGGCACGGTCGGAGCCGCGGTCTCCCTGTGCTCGGTGGATCTCGCTTCCGGTGCCGTGCGATACGCTGCCGTCGGGAATACGGTCCTGCGCATCGAGGGCGAGCGGTCGCACAGGATCGCTGCGGCGGCCGGCACGGTGGGAGCCCGCCTCAAGCCGCCTCGAGTGCAGTCGGCCGCCCTCGGCAAGGGGGAGGTGCTCCTGATCCACACCGACGGGATCTCCGAGCGCCTGAGCCCGCAGGACTATCCCCAGCTCCGGTATCAGAGCCCGGAGACCGTGGCCGAGACGATCGTGGCGCGCTACGGGAAGCGGCACGACGACGCCACCGTCGTCGTGGCCAGGTTCGGCGGCGCATGATCGAGCTCGGCACGATCTGGGGAGGAGCGGAGGGGGCCGTGCGGGACGCCCGTCGGAAGGTGCGGGTGACCCTCGAGCGCCTGACCGCCGACGACATGGTCGCGAGTCGGATCGCCTCGGTGACCTCTCAGCTGTTTCGCGCCCTGGATCGCGGCGCCGAGCCCGGGAGAATCGATGTCCGGCTCGATGACGCCGGGGCGGCGCCGATGCTCGTCCTCGACCTGGTCGGCGCGGGCGATGAGCTCGACGACGCCGTGGCTGAGCCCTTCTTCGACCGGATCTCGAAGGTGCTCGTGGACGGAGAGCCCGGCGTACGGCTGGGTCTGTACCTGGATCTCGCCGTGGCGTCGGCGCTCTCCGAACGGCGCATCGCCGAGATGCGCGCCGTGATCGAGCAGAAGGGACGGGACGCGCTGATGCAGGAGCTCACGGTCAAGAACCGCGAGCTCCAGGAGTCGTTCGACAACCTCCGCCGGACGACGACGGCGAAGGAGCGCATGGAGAGCGAGCTCAACATCGGGCGCGACATCCAGATGAGCATGCTGCCGCTCGAGTTCCCGCCGTTTCCCCACCGAACCGACTTCGCGGTCTTCGCGACCCTGGAGCCGGCGCGGGAGGTCGGGGGAGATTTCTACGATTTCTTCCTGATCGACGAGGACCGGTTCTGCTTCTGCGTCGGAGACGTCTCGGGCAAGGGCGTGCCGGCCGCCCTCTTCATGGCGGTCACGAAGACGCTCATCAAGTCGCGCGCCACGAACGACTTCTCTCCCGCCAGCATCCTGACGCACGTGAACGACGAGATCTCGGAGAACAACGAGTCGGCGATGTTCGTCACGCTTTGGCTCGGGATCCTGGACGTCAGCTCGGGTGACCTGGTGTACACGAACGCCGGTCACAACCCGCCCTACCTGAAGCGGGCGGGCGGCGAGCTCGTGCGGCTGGACGAGCGGCACGGCCCCGTGGTCGGCGCCGTGGACGGTCTCGTCTACTCCGAGGGCTCGGGCCAGCTGAGCGGTGGCGATGTCCTGTTCCTCTACACCGACGGCGTCACCGAAGCGATGGATCCCGCTGGACGGCTGTACGACGAGGACCGGCTCGTCTCGGTTCTGCAGTCGACGGACTTCGGCTCCGTGGACGAGGTCGTCAAGGCGTCCACGGACGACGTGTGGCGCTTTCAGGCGGAGGCCGAGCAGGCCGATGACGTCACGGTGCTCGCGGTCGAGTTCATCGGCAGGGCAAGGGGCGTAGGCGATCTGCACGTCCTCGACCTGGGCATCCCGAACCGCCTGGAAGAGATCGACACGGTCAACCGGGCGTTCGACGAGTTCGCGGCCGAGCACGGGTTGTCAGAGCGGGTCCGCCGAAGCATGAAGCTCGTGTTCGACGACCTGCTCAACAACGTCATGTCGTATGCCTACGAGGACGAGGCCGATCACGAGATCCAGGTCCACGTCGAGCTGTCGTCGGACAGGCTCGCGGTCCGCATCAGCGACGACGGGCGTCCCTTCAACCCGTTCGGGCGAACCGCCCCGGACACGGCCCTGACGCTGGAGCAGCGAGAGATCGGCGGGCTCGGCATCCATCTCGTCCAGAACCTGATGGACGAGGCTTCGTACACGCGACGCACCGATCGGAACGTGGTCGTCCTGGTGAAATACCTTTCAGACAACGCAGAGGAGTAGCACGACTCGTGAACATGTCGATGAGCGAGAGCGGCGGCATCACCGTGGTCCGGTTCGACGGGAACCTGGACACGAACACGGCACCCGAGGCGCAGGAACGGTTCGACGAGCTGGCGGGCCAGGGCGTGGGCAAGGTCCTCGTAGACTTCGAGAGGCTCGACTACATCTCGAGCGCCGGCCTGCGCGTCCTCCTCGCGACCGCGAAGAAGCTGCGCTCGGGCGGCGGCAACCTTCGCCTCTGCAATCTCAACGAGACCGTCGCCGAGGTGTTCGAGATCTCGGGCTTCAGCACGATCTTCGCCGTGTTTCCCACGGAAGCCGAGGCGCTGGAGGGCTTCTGAGCGTCGACGTGGGCGCGGTCCCGCGAGAGGCCGCGGCCGGGGTTCTTCCGGAGGAGTCCCGCGCCCGGTACTCGTGGGACCTCGTGGTTCTGTGCGCGGTCGTGGCGACCGGTCTGATCATCCCGTTCCAGATCGCGTTCCTCCGGCGCGTGGACGTGCTGGGCAGCGTCGCGGTGTACGTGCTCGATCTCGTGTTCCTCGTCGACATGAGGCTGAACCTGCGGACGTCCTTTCGGCGTGGAGGCTCCGAGATCCGGGATCGGTCCGAGATCGCACGGCACTACCGACAGGCAGGTTTCCGTACCGATCTCCTGGGCGTGATCCCCGTGGACCTGCTGGTCCTGGGATCCGGCGCGGCGTTGGGAGGGGTCCCGCTCGCGCTGCTCTTCCGGGTGAACCGGCTGCTCCGGGTCGCCCGAGCGCTGAGGGGCTTTCGACGCTGGGAGCGGCTCCGGTGGACCAACACCGGATACCTGAGAATCGCCAAGCTCCTGATCGGGGTCTTGCTGCTGATCCACTGGGTCGCGTGCGGCTGGTTCCTCGTGGCGGTGCTCGAGGGGTTTCCTGCGGATTCGTGGGTGGCCAAGGCGGGGTTGGAGAACGTGGATCGTGGCAGCCAGTACCTGCGCTCCCTCTATTGGGGCTTCGTGACCACCACGACGGTCGGGTACGGCGACATCACGCCGTCCAAGAACGCGGAGTACGCCTTCACCGTGGTGGTGATGATCGTGGGCGCGTCGATGTACGCGCTCATCATCGGCAGCATCGCGTCGCTGGTCAGCTCGATCGACGCGGCGAAGACCGCGTTTTGGGAGCGGGTCGACGGGGTGGGTCAGTATCTCCGCGCTCGAGGCGTTCCGGAGCCGCTTCAGGAGCAGGTCCGCGACTACTACGAGTACGTCTGGGACCGGTATCGCGGGGCGGACGCGCGGCAGCTGCTCCGTGACATCCCCGACTCGATCCGGCTCGAGGTGCTCTTTCATCTGGCGCACGAGCTGATCGAGCGTGTGCCGCTCTTCCGTCATGGGGACGTGGCCATGCGCAACGCGCTGCTCGCGGCGCTCGAGCCGCGCGTTTTCGTGGCGGGCAGCCACGTGGTCGGCGCAGGCGAGGTCGCGGACGGGCTCTATTTCGTGAGCAGCGGGCGGCTGGTCATCGTCGATCCGTCGGGCGAGCCGTCCTCGGGCGAGCTCGAGGCCGGTGACTACTTCGGGGATCTTTCCCTTCTTCTCGGGGAGCGCCGTACCTGTTCGGTGCGAGCCGTCACCCACAGTGACATCTTCTTTCTGCCCAGCGCGGAGTTCGAGCGCCTCAAGTCCCGCCATCCCGAGTTTCGCGAGGCGCTGCGTGAGATCGCGGCCGGCAAATCCGACAAGCTCGCGGAGTTGGTGGCGAAGGGCTGCATCCTCTAGGAGCCTGCGTTGAACATCGTGATTGCGGACAGTCTGGTTCGGGAGACGCTGAGCCCGGAGCGGCAGTTCCACGGCATCCCGTCGAACCTGGGGGCCCGCGAGATCGCCCGGCTGATGGGCAGGGGCCGGGCCTACGGCGAGGGACCGTTGCCGTCCCTGGTCCGCGCGGCGGCGGAGCCGGGGGGGCGCACCGGTCTCGTGCTGCTACGTGAAGTGGCGTCCGCGGACGCGGCGTCCTCGTCGCAGGACCCGCTGTCCGACTGGGTCGATCCGGTCCGGTCCGTCGTCGACCGGGCCCCCACCTTGGATTGCCCCCGCGGCCGCATTCCGTCGCGGGCGTTGATCGAGGCGATCGCCGAGGTCGCCGGGGTCGACGAGACCGCCGTGGCGGACGGGCGCGCCGACCTCGGGTTCCTCGTCGTCGGCTGCCAGACGGAGAAGCGGATCCAGGCGATCGCGACATTCCTGCGCGCGGTGCTGGGCTTCGAGCGCGTCGCGGTGAGCCCTCACCTCGTCGGCAGCTCCACGGCCGAAGCGCACTACGCCGCCCTGCGGCACAACCTCCCACGCTCGGGGGTGCGCGTGCTGCTGGATCTGGCCGAGGCGGCCCGCTGGGTCGACCTCGACCCGGATGGCGCCGGGCTCGCGGGCGGCGCTCCCTGCGTGATCGATCCGGCCGAAGCGCGCGAGCAGATGGACGACGACGCGCAGCGGATCGTTCAGCTGATCTGCATGCACTGGACGCGGGCGGAGCTGCGGGCGCTTGCCGGCGGCTTCAGCGGGAGCATGCTCTTCATCGCGGACGGGTGGAAGGGAGAGGCGCGTACCGAGCCGATGGTGCTCAAGATCGACGACTTCGCGCAGATGAGGCGCGAGCTCGATGGCTACCACCAGGTGAAGGACTTCTTCGGCAAGCACGTGCCGACGTTCGGGTACCCGGTGCGGCAGGGCGGTCTGCTCGGCGTCGGCATGGAGCTCGCGGCGATGGAAGGCCGTCCCATGACCCTTCAGGATCACTTCGAGAAGGCGGAGACCGAGGGCGCGGTGGCCCATTTTCTCGCCCGACTCGAGAAGTCGTTGGACCTGTTGTCGGGAAAGCTGTACGGGAACACCCTCGAGCGGAGCAGCGTGGCGCCTTTTCGCAGCTTCGGTCTCCACGTGGAGCAGCAGCTCACCTGGCTGCGCGAGAACGCCACGATCATCCTCGGCTACGTCGCGGAGATGGGGCTCTCCCTGGAGCGCGTCGACCTCGACCAGCTCGAGAACGTGGTCCGGCTGGTGAGCAGGAATCCGGATGCCGTGGAATCCGAAGTGTGTCTGCAGCACGGGGATCTGAACTTCGCCAACGTCATCTGCGACGAGGGCGACAACGTCTGGTTCATCGACTGGACGCACAGCGGCGTGCACCCGCTGGAGCTCGACTTCGCGAAGCTCGAGAACGACGCGAAGTTCGTCATGAGCAAGGACTTCGACCCCGACGACCTGCCGAGGCTCCGCGTCTTCGAGGAGTACCTGCTGAGCCAGAAGATCCCGGCGACGGCCGACGAGCTTCCCGACGCGCTCAAGTTCGCCAAGTGGGATCTGCGCTTCAGGAAGATCCTCGACGCCGTGCGTCTGATCAGGCGGTGTTGCTTCCGCCTCAAGAAGGACGACGACTGGCTGGTCTACCGGGTCGCTTTGCTGCGCTACGCCATGCATACCCTCAGCTTCGACCAGCGGAGAGGCCGGGGGGAGTGCGACGAGACGCAGCTGATGTACGCGCTGTACTCGTGCGAGTCGCTCTCGCTGACGCTCGTCGCCGACGACTTCCACCTGAAGATCCGGGCCGAGCGGCCGGCGTCGTATCCCGAGCGGCAGCGGATCTCGATCGACGAATCGCTGTGGGTTCTGGACTGCGAGGAGTACGACCCGCCGTACCACGTCGATCCTGCGGTCCTGGAGGCGGGGCGCGACCGCCGCGACGACGGATGGGCGGATCCGGAGGACATCGATGCCGCCGCGCTCGCCGAGCGAGCGGCCCGGTTCCGCGACGGCGGCGGGCGCCCGCTCAACCCGCGTGGGCGGACGGGGATCGCGGGGCGCGGCCTGCTGGGGCTGTGGGGCGCCAACGCTTCGGTCGTGGGGGTGGTGCTGCGGACCAGCCGGATCACCGGGGAGCTGCAGATCCTGCTCGGGTCCCGAGAGGACGACACCGCGCTCGCGCTGCCCATGGGCTTCGTGCTGCCCGACGAGGAGCCGGAGCACGGGGTGCTGCGGGTGATGGAGGTCGAGACGGGATGGCGGCCGGGGAGCACGCCGGTTCCGCTCAGTGAAGGGTACGCCTACGATGCGCGCCAGACGGATCACGCCTGGGTCGAGCGTCGGGCGTACCTCTTCGATCCGGCCGAGGAGGAGGCCCCGGATCTCTTCGACCCGGCCGGCGACCTCGAAGAGGTGTCGTGGTGGCCGATGAGCATCGAGACCATGACCCGGGTTCCGGCGGGTCAGGCGCCGGTGATCCACGAGGCGCTGGAGGCGGCGCGCGCGGCCGGGCGAATCGACGCCGAGCTGGCTGAGCAGCTGATGCGGAGGGCCGTGTGACCGCGTCGCTCCTGCCTGCGGAGCGCGACGCGCTCGAGCGCTTCCGGGCCGACCTCCTCGAGCCGGCGAGGTCGGACGCCGACGAGCGCGCGACGCTGGCGAGCCATGGGGGCGACCCGGCGCTCGAGGAGCGCGCGTGGACCACCTTCGTCCTGCGGACCGTGCTCCTCGCGGGACGACGGGTGCGAGCCGGGACGCCGGCGCTGCTGCGGTTGAAGGGCGATGGCTCGCCGTCGACCGAGCTGGAGCGGCAGGTCGAGGAGGAGATCGGGGCTGCGCTCGGGGCATTCGCGCCGGAGGCGGTGCTCGTGGGTGAAGAGACCGGTGGCCGCCTGGGCGCCGCTCGTTGGGCGCTCAGCGTCGACCCCATCGACGGGACCTGGGCGTTCCTTTCCCACACGGAGACGTTCTCCGTGGTGATCACCCTCTTCCGGGATGGGCGGCCCTACCTCGGAGTCGTCGGGAGTCCCCTGCTCGGTGAGGTCGGATACGCCGTTGCCGGCGGGACCACCCGGCTGGTGCGGCTGGACCTCTTCGGTGAGGGCGACGAGGCCTGCTCCCTCCCCCTCGCGGATCGCGATCCGCAGAAGGTGCTCGTTCACCTGCACCCCTCTCCGGCCGGCTCGAGGCTGATGGCCGCGATGTTCGGCGCCTGGGCCCGAGGCCGCGTCCGTATGGTGCGCGCGCCGGGCGGGTCTCCGTCGTGGGGCCTGCTCGAGGCGGCCCGAGGGCACTTCACGTACGTGAACGAGTGGGCCAGATCCCCGGCGGATCCCTGGGACCTGGCCGCGGGGGTCCTGCTCGTGAACGGCTCGGGTGGCGCGGTCGTCGACCTGGACGCCCGCCCGATCGACCCCGTGGGTCATCGCGGCCCGTTCGTCGCGGGGGTGTCGCCGGAGCATCGCGCCCGGGTGGTCGAGATCGCGCGGGAAGCGCTGGACCGATGAGCCGAAAGCCGTCCTCGGAGGGCCCCAGGGTCTCGAGCGGGCCGAAGCTCCGGATCGCGGGCGTCGTGCTCGTGTTCGCCCTCGTGGTCGGAGCGTTCCTCGGCGGCGTGCGGACGGGCGGGCTCGACGCAGCGGAGAGCGGCTCCTTCCTCGCGTGGATCTACTACGCGGCGGGGCTCTTCGTCTTCGGCGGGCTCGATCTCGGGACACCGGTGGGCGGGCCGACCGCCGCGCGCTGGGCCCTGTGGATCGCGTACTTCCTGGCGCCCGCCATCACGACCACGGCGGTCGTCGAGGCCGTCATCCGCCTCGTGCGTCCCGCGCGATCGACGCTCGGATCCGTGCGCGGGCACGTGATCCTCGTAGGGGCGGGGCCGATCGGCATGGCGTATCTCAAGGCGATCCGGGACGTCGATCCCGACGTGCCGGTCCTGTTGCTCGACCGGCCCGACGGTGACGATCCCTCCGCCGAGGCCGAGCGCCTCGGCGGGGTGCACACCGTGTCGGCCGACCCGCGCCGACCCGCGGCCCTCGAGCTCGTCGGGCTCGAGCGCGCCGACCGCATGGTCGTGGTGACCGACGACGACCTCACCAACCTCGAGGTCGCCTGGGCCGCGCGCGCGGCCCGGACGGACTTGCCCATCGCCGTGCACGTGGCCGACCTCACGCTGCTGCGGCCCGTGAATCGGCTCGTGCGCGACCAGGCCCGCGGCGA
>JABAOE010008401.1_pt2 | contig 16966 bp, 14 predicted proteins | sample 7062141 | NCBI WGS metagenome assembly JABAOE01 (sample SAMN14538627, study PRJNA623070) | marine sediment metagenome | biome: marine biome [ENVO:00000428]; feature: marine pelagic biome [ENVO:01000023]; material: deep marine sediment [ENVO:00002113] | place: India: Gulf of Khambhat ... | reverse complement strand
CGGTCATGAGCAAGCGAAAGCTACTTGAGCTGGTGGAAGAGAAGCACGTTGCAGGTTGGGATGACCCACGCATGCCTACGCTAGCTGGATTGCGCCGGCGCGGCTACACGCCCCGGTCCATCCGTACCTTTTGCGAGCGGATTGGAGTGGCCAAAAAGAACAGCACCGTGGATATCGCCATGCTCGAACACTGTCTGAGAGAAGAGCTCAATCAGGAGGCCGCGCGCGTCATGGCCGTTTTACGTCCCCTTCGGGTGGTGATCGACAACTACCCGGAAGGCAAAGGCGAGGAATTGGAAGCGGTCAACAACCCCGAGGATCCGTCCATGGGAACCCGAAAGATCCCGTTTTCCCGGGTCCTGTATATTGAACAGGACGACTTTCGTGAGGAGCCCCCGAAAAAGTTCTTCCGTCTCAGCCCGGGCAACGAGGTTCGCCTGCGCTATGCCTACATCATCAAATGTGTCGACGTTGTAAAGGACCGTAAGACCGGCGAGGTCAAGGAAGTTCATTGCACCTATGATCCAGACACAAAGAGCGGTTCACCCAATGCGGGCCGTAAGGTTAAAGGCACCATCCATTGGGTATCCGCGGAGCAGGCAGTGTCCGCTGAAATCAGGCTTTACGATCATCTCTTTACCGACACGGACCCGGAAAACGTGGAAGAAGGGGAGGATTGGAAGAAGGCACTGAATTCGAACTCCCTTGAAACCCTGTCCTCCAGCCGTGTGGAGCCCGGACTGGCGGAGGCCAGCCCGGGGGATCGATTTCAGTTCGAGCGTCAGGGGTACTTTTGCATCGACGCGGTGGATTCCAAAAAGGGAAGCCTCGTTTTCAATCGGATTGTTTCCTTGCGGGACACCTGGGCCAAGATTGAAAAAGCGCAAAAGGGTTAGCCACCGGGCTACGGTGAGAAACAAGTTGAAGGGAGTGCTAGGGGCTCACGCGGCGCGCAGGGAGTCTTCTTTGAACCTCGGGTATAGGTCAGTATAGGATCTGACGATACCCAGCTGGCTCAGGACCCTGATGAACCGAAAGGCGATGTCGATCTGACCCGGTAGGAAACCGTTGTTTGCTGAGGCCGGGTATCGATGGTGGTTGTCGTGCCACTCCGAGGCGATATAACCATAAAATCGTTGGTTTAGTGCATAGCTCCTTTGATCAAACTCCCAACCTGGAATCTTGGAACGGTGAATTCTGCCGCCATGACCTCTCCAATTGAAATCTCGAATCAACGAAGTGATCGCGAAATAGCTGGCATACCATGCCATTAGGAACGTGATTCCCCCCGTTGTATAAATCAAAGTCAGCCAGAAAATCTGCGCAAACCCAACTCTTGCGAAATAGTAAGTTACGTTCTCAATGGCCCCGGTTCTGAGAAAGTCCTCATAGGAGTTTGCCTTGATGCCGATATGGTGAATGCTTGCCTTTAGCAGATCATAATCATGCTCTGTAACATCGGTATTGATCCGTTGTGTCAATTCCGCGGCCAGAAAGCTTGCCAGCCAGCCCAGGTGGGGACCGTAAGGGTCAATGGGCTTTTCGGTCTGTTCGTGGTGGATGTGGTGGGGGATAGCGTAAACTTCTTCTCTAAAAATGATTGCGAGGGGATTGGTCCATAAAAACAACCTGGCGTAGCCGTCTCTCGTGAATCGGAACGCCGAATGACAGCAGTAGCGATGGAACCAAAAGCTATTGTAAACGGTCCCAAGGAATACTACCCCGAGGGACGTAAGAAGCAGCTGGTTCATGGACGCGTGATTTAGAACGAAATGGACAAAGAAGATCCCGCTGCAAGTGTAAATGAAAAAATTAAACGCCAATAGCTTGTAGGTTGGATTGGCGATGAAATTTAGCGCGTGAAATAACTCGCTCAATGTTTGTCCGAGGGTGGGAGCGTTTTCAGCTTTGCCGCTTGTTCTGAAGCGCGGAGCGGTCAACACCAGCGACCGCTTGGCTGTGGTTTGGGACGCCGTCATTTGAGAAATAGAAACGCAATCCATATGCCATGGGGGTATCTTTCTAAGTTGCTGGATTGTCAAAATAACATTGTCGAACGTTGTTGGTTGCCCATCACAAAGTTGGGCGGGTTCCGGCGGTTTTGTTGTAGGTTTGCGGCCTCAAATTTTGAGACCGATGGACGCTAAATTTGGACTACAGAAGGGTCGCGTTTCTTAAAAGCGGTAACCGACACTCATGGAGACGAAATTATTGAAGGTTTCGTATTTGTCAGGGCCAGGCGTGAATGGTTGGGCGAGGACACCCGGGGCTTCGGCTTCCAAGATGTCGTTCTGAACTTCTCGGTCCTGATAGAACACCGCCATGTAGCTCAAGCCAAGGGTCAGTTTTTTCCAGGTATACTCTACACCTCCGTTGAGCGTGAGGATGTCGGCACTGGGGACAAGGGGTCCCAGGGTGCTACTGGGAACGGGACTTTCATCCAGGGCAATACCGGCTAAGAAATCCCAATTCTGATTTAGCTTGAAATGAGTTCCCAGTCGAAGGGTGCTGGTGTTTTTCCAATCGGCGCTGATGGTAAGGCTGGGAATGGGAACGGCACCGCCGGCGGCGGGAAGGGAATTTTCAAAGATTAGTTTGAACTGCTCCAGTTCATTCCATTTGGTCCAGTCGTACACGAGTTCCAACGTCCATCTGGGATTGACTTGCCAAAATAGCCCGGCGCTGACAACGGTGGGTAGCAAGATGTGACCTCGCGCAACTTGGGTATTGAACTGAGCGCCTCCTGCCCCGGGTGAATCAATAAACTCGACTCCGGCCCCGTCAAAGTTGAGCAGGGCGCGGTTCCTATAGGTGAGGCCAAACTTGAGTGGCAGTTTTGGATGAGATAACAGGATACCCAGGTTAAACGTAGCCGTGTCGGGACCACCGGTGATTTTCGCTCGGGCGTCACCGGCCCCGGCTCCTAAAACCCCGTCAAGGTAAATCGCCCGCGAGAGCTTTGCAGAGGACCCCACGTAGCTTACGCCCCCGCCCACGGAGATCATGTCGTTGGGACGCCACGAAACAGCCCAATTGATGTAATAGGGCGCCAAATCCGCGTCGACGACCGCGTATCGGGTGAAGGAATCCCTATCATAGCTGACGGACAAACCGAAGGGTGAATAAAACCCGAGTCCAAGGGTCACGTCAGAGTTGGGTATGTGAAAATTTCCGAAGAGGGTGGGGACGACGTTATTCTCGCTGAGGTTGTGAGATTTCCTGCCACTGTTCTCAACGCTGCTCTGGACGTTGATGTAATTTATGGTTCCTACCAAACGATTGCCGTCGACTTCGGATAGCGCAGCTGGGTTGTAGTAGACAGCGGATGGATCCTTCACTCCTGCAATTGACGCATTGGACAGCCCAACGGCCCTCGAAGTCTGCTGTGGAAGCGCATAACCGCCCGCAAAGGAATTCTTCCAGGTGGCCAAAAGTAAAACCAATACCAGGCCAGCAATTCCAATTCTATTTCGTGACATTACGGTGCCGAATTTATCCACTTTGGAAAATAAAGTGAGTTTTAATTTTTTCCGATAAATATATGAAATTATTGTTCCAAATTGCTTCGAAATGCAACAAAAATAAAGTCCTTGACAGCTATATCGACATCTTATATACGGCTGCTAAAGACTGCCAAGGAATGTGCTAAAGGAGAGTAGGATGCAGGATATCCTTTTGACCACCCAGCAGGTCGCTAACTACCTTAAAATAGATAAATTTACGGTTTATCGATTGGTAGCTCAGAAACGGCTCCCGGCGTTCAAGGTCGGCAATCAATGGCGTTTCAAGAGGACACTTCTCGAAGCGTGGCTTAGAAAAAACATGAATAACACTAAAATAAGTTCTTGAATATATGGAAGAACTAGCCCTAATGTTTTTGGTCGTCTACGCAGTGGAGAGAGCTGCGGAGACCTTTTGGAAACGGGATAAAATCAAGGGGGTTCTTTCATCGCCCCTGTCCTTGCCCCTTCTCGTGGGTACTTACGTGCTCATGTATCTGACCTGTCTTTGGGAGTTGACGGCGGGGGTAGCGGAATCATTTTCTGGATGGATATCTGTGGTGGGTGGGGTTCTTGTACTGCTTTCGACTTTTGGGCGGAATTGGGCGATCCGAACTTTGGGCCCCTTCCATAGCATTCAAATTGAGATCCGAGCCAACCACGAACTGATTCAGTCTGGTCCATACGCCTGGGTAAGGAATCCCTATTATCTGAGCAACGTGGTGGAAGCCGTGGGGCTACCTCTCGTTGCGAATGCGTTTTACGGGGGGCTGATATCCCTGTTTGTTTACCTCCCAGTGCTTATCGTGCGGATGGTTCTTGAAGAACGCGCCCTGACAAAAAAATTCGGCGCTGGATTTTTATTGTACAAGTCACGTGTGCCGCGGCTGTTTCCATCCCTGGGAGGCAGGAGGAAGAGGCCAGCAGGTCCCACTTTGGATTCGAATCCAGGTAATTCTCGATCTGATCTGGTGGAAACAAAGACTTAACCCGCTTTGTATGAGAAGGAGTCAGTCATGCTTGAGCCAAAGCGCCGCGTCGTGATTACCGGCCTTGGTGTGGTTTCACCGATAGGTATCGGCAAAAAGGCGTTTCGAGACGCCTTGTTGCAGGGGAAGTCTGGAACAAAAAAAATTTCGTCCTTCGAAGTCTCCAGCTACCCGACGCAGGTCGCGGGAGAGATCTGTGGATTCGATCCGGTGGATTTCATTTCACAAAAAGAAGTGCGCCGCATGGACCGATCTTCTCATTTAATCCTGGCCTCCTCCCTGATGGCACTTGAGGACTCAAAAGTCGATCTTAACCATGAGGACCCAACACGCATTGGGGTGTTTACCGGCACCGCGGTCGGCGGACAAGGTTGGGCGTTCCGCGAGTACCAGGTTTTTAGGGAAAAGGGCATAAAGCGGATCAATCCCTTTACGGCAATTTCCACATTCCCCAATGCGAGCTCAGCGCAAATTTCCACAAAACTTGCGCTCAAGGGCCCCAGTGATACAATTTCTTCTGGTTGTGTCTCCAGCACAGTAGCTATGGGCTATGCCCTGGAGCATATTCGCTCCGGGAAACTGGACATGGCTTTTGCCGGGGGAACGGAAGCTCCCCTTGAGCCTGGTATTTTTGGCGCATACTGTGCCGCGCGGGTTATGACAACTGAAACTCAGTGCCCCCGAAACGTACCTCGCCCATTCGATGTCGGGAGGAATGGGATCGTAATTAGCGAAGGGGCAGCGGTATTAATTTGCGAAAGCCTCGAGCACGCGATGGATCGGGGAGCGAGGATCTACGCTGAGATCTTGGGCTGGGCGCACAATTCAGATTTCTACAGCATGATGATGCTCAACCCCGATGGGATTCAGGCGGAAGCGGTGATGAAATCAGCAGCCAAAGACGCGGGGATATCCCTAGACCAAATCGACTATGTTCAGGCCCACGCGTCGGGTACCGTGGAGGATGACAAAACCGAGGCCCGGGCGCTGCGATCGACATTTCAAAACAGTATTGAAAAGATTCCTGTGGTGTCGGCAAAGTCGATGCTGGGACATACCCAGGGAGCTTGCGGGGCTGTGGAGGGAGTGGCTGCTGCCTTGACCACCCACTGTAGAGTCGTGCCACCGAGCATTAATTGTGATAGGATAGATCCCGAGTGTTCCATCCATGTCAACGTGGGAGAGGCCGTAAGCCATCCCATTAGGCATATGTTAATGAATACATTCGGATTCGGTGGAAAGAACGCCTCAGTGGTATTCGGAGCCGTGACTTAACAGGCACAATTAATGAACCAGATCGGTATCTCCGCGGCCCTCACTTCATTGACAACGGGGGCCCTCGGTGCCTTCGTTTATTTCATAGATCCCAGATCCAAGCTTTACAGGATTTTTTCGCTTTATTCCTTCAGCATTGCCCTGTGGAGCGCGATCCTGACGGTTCACACATTCTCCCACGACCGGGAACTTTCCATTCTCACGGGTAAGTATCTGCATGTGGGAGCCGCACTGATCCCCGTGTTGTTCGTGCACTTCGTAACCGAGTTCTTCTCCAGCGACGATCAGCGGATCACCCGGAGGTGTCTGCCCGCCCTTTATTTCGTATCCTTCGTGTTTATCCTGCTGTGCATCAATGGGACACTGGTTTCTGAGGTGGCGCCGAAATATGGGATCAGCTACCTCATGGTACCCAATCCGGGATACATCTATCTGATCGCGTTTTTTGCGGTTTGCGCAACCTGGGGACTGGTGAAACTCTACCGTGGCTATCGGCGAGCCGAGGGATTGAGAAAAAATCAGATCAAGTATCTATTGATTGGGTCCTTGTTCGGTTACATCGGTGGTGTCGATAATTTTCTATATCTCTACGACATAACCGTCTTCCCCCTGTTCCCCTACGGCACCTATGCCGTCCCGATCTATGTATTTATCACTGCGTACGCCATCGTCCAGCACCGTCTGCTGGACATCAACGTTGTCATCAAACAGAGCCTGATCTATGCGCTTCTCCTGGTATTGCTGTTGGTGCCATGTTTCCTGATCGTCGTCTGGACTCAGCTGGTCGCGTTTGGTGAGATTGATTACACCTTCTCCATGTTCACCTTGTTGTTGTTCGTGGTCGTGGGATTCATGTATCCGAAGCTTCGGTTTCGCACAGAAGATGCCCTTGAACGGGTCCTTTTCAAAAAGAGCTACAACTACCAAAACGCTTTGCTCCGCTCCAGCAAAGATATGCTTTCAGTGACGGATCTGGATACGCTGTCCGACAAACTGGTCCAAACCGTCAGCAAGGCGTTGGATATTGAAAAAGCTTCTCTATTGCTTGCCGATGAGGGGAAGGGCACCTTCGATGTGAAAGCGAGTGTCGGGGTAAGCGCGGACCGATTGGCGGGGTTTTCACTGGTCAAGGAAGACCCTCTGGTTCAGGGCCTCGTGCAACACTCCGAAGCGATCATCCGCGAGGAACTCGCTATGGCACGGAACGGCTATAAGACCGAGGACATGGCGGGAAAAATGGCAGAGATGGAAGCCGAAGTATCGGTTCCGCTCATGTCGAATGAAAAATTGATCGGAATTCTCAACCTGGGTCGAAAAGACGAGTTGTATACCAACGACGACCTCGAAGTGCTTTCCACGGTGGCCAATCAGGTGGCCATTGCCATTGAAAACGCCCAACTCTACGAGGACCTCAAACAGTCTCAAACGGTCCTGCAACGCGCTGACCGGCTTTCGTCATTGGGGTTGTTGACGGCGGGTTTGGCCCATGAGATCCGGAACCCCCTGGTGGCCATCCGGACCTTCACCCAGTTGCTGCCGGAGCGCTACGAGGACCCCGAGTTTCGGGACAATTTCAAATCCCTGGCCCTAAAAGAGGTGGACCGCATCTGCGGCTTGGTGAACGACCTTTTGAGCTTTGCCAGGCCGTCCACGCCCAAAGTATCCCCTGAAGATGCCAACGAACTGGTGGAAGGAATCGTGAGAATCCTTGAAACCCAGGCCAAGGATAACGATGTGACCCTCCACCTGCGTCTTGCGCCCGGCCTACCCAAGATCTTCATAGATAAAGAGCAGATCAAACAGGTAGCGATGAACGTCATTTTAAACGCCATTCAATCCATAGAAGGGGCGGGAGAGGTAGAGATCTCCACCCGAATGTTTTCCAAGGACAGTTCCGAGCGCTTTCTACAGATTGAAGTGAGGGATACTGGTGTCGGGATCGAAGAAACGGATCTGGAGAACATCTTCAACCCCTTTTTCACCACCAAGAAGGACGGCAACGGGCTGGGGCTTTCCATATCCCATCAGATCATCCAGGAGCATGGTGGTTACATGACCGCCGACAGCAAGGTGGGAGAGGGAACGGCGTTCTACATCAACCTACCCGCGCAATTGAGCCATAGGCCGGTAAATGGTATGCCTGAGGCCAATGAAAAGGGTTTGGGTCATTGATGAGTCCACGGCTGTTCGAGAAACCCTGGCCATCGTTTTGGGAGGAGAATATGAAGTTCACCTCCGCACCGACCTTTCAGAAAAAGGCCTTCCCCAGGCCGCCGATGGCGTTGACCTCGTAATACTGGGTCTTTCCAGCCGGTTCAAATTAGAGGCAACCTCCATGCACACCATTGCCTCTCAACTGCCATGCCCGGTTCTATTTCTGCTTGACTCCAATACTACGGATCTTCTGGTACCCGCCGCGGCAACCGTGGAGTGCCTCACGAAACCCTTCAACCCCTACGAGTTAAAGGCCAAGGTAGGCTGCTTGATGGCTCTGGGAGCGGTCGGAACAGGACCCTCTTCAATAAACATAGTTGCAAAAAATCGAGTAAGCGCGTATCTTAAATATCCATATCTAGCTGAAAGCACAGCAGCAATTGCTAAGAGGTTTGCGGAGACCCAACTTCCCCTGTTGATCATCGGTGAGGTGGGAAGCGGGCAGGAAGAAGTGGCCCGGGCCATTTGCTCGATGAATCCGAAAGCCGGACCTCGAATTCCCGTGTTTTTACGAGATATGGTTCAACAACAAACCCTGCAAAAAAATTCTCAACTAACTAGTGAGCAAGGGGACCACCTCCATCAGGCGACCCTCCATCTTGCTGGCCTAGACAAACTCGATGCTGTTGGACAGTCTGCGTTGCTTCAGTTTCTGGACGACCAGGAATCGTCCGGCAACGAGTTCCGGACCGTCTCGACATCGAGCGTGGATCTTTTGGAAAACGTTTATCGTGGTGAGTTCCTGGAATCCTTGTACTACCGTCTGGCGACATTGACCATCCGCATCAAACCCCTCAGGGACCGGTTGGAGGACCTGCCGGATTTAGTTGACGAGATTGCCGAACCCTATGGCCGCGCGCTGAATCTTGGCAAAGTGAGCTTTTCTCCCGGGGCGTTGGAGCGGCTAGGTCAATACCTGTGGTTCGGTAATATTAAGGAACTGGAGACCGTCATCGCCAGGACCCTGACCGTCTCGCGCAAGCGAATGGTGGATTCCGAGGATCTTGTGTGGAGTGAACCGGCGACCTCGATGGATTCAAAGCTCGGGGAGGTGGAGCCGCGAGATCAAGATGCTGTCGGGGCCGGAGGGCCCGAAGGCCGTACTTCACCCACCCCTTCGGGACCCAGTAATGGAGATTTTTCCCCCATTCGAAACTTTGTGAATGAGCTGGCCCACGAGTTGAAGAACCCTATGGTTACCGTCAAGACCTACGCCCAGCTCCTGGCTGAGCGGTTCGATGACGAGACCTTTAGGACCAGTTTTCAGGATCGTGTGGGATCCGATATCGAGCGCATGGATGATTTGGTCGAAGCCCTGGTGGAGTATTCCAAATACGATCAACCAAAGCCGGAGGTCGTGGATTTGCACGGTCAGTTGCAGCTGGTGCTGGAGGCGCTGATCCCGGAGTCCGTGAAGCGGGAAATGTCCGTACGTTGGGGTAACCGGGGGGAGGGCGCGCTTGTCCGGGTGGACCAAGACCAGTTCCGTTGCGCATTCAAAAATCTCGTGCTCACAGCTTTGAGTCAGGGAAAATCGAACCAGGAAGTGCAAGTCAATGTGAATGGCCAGGGGGAGGTGACCCTGTCATTTGTTCCAGAAGAAGGCAGCCCGGTCTTCCAAGGCCCGCAGACGGGCTTCACTGTTGACGCTGAAGAGGAACCCCTACCGTTGCGTGTTGTGCTTGCCCGGGATCTGTTGGAGAGAATGGGGGGGGATATCGAGGTGAGTCACCCGGGGGACTCCAAGATACAGTTCAAGGTCATTGTGCCCACGCCGTCGGCGCTAAATTAACGAAGGGGAGTTGGAAAAGAAGGGATATGAGTCAGCCATCTTTGCTTGTAGTTGATGATGAGCCGGGCGTAAGGGAATCGCTCCGCCTCGTTTTTGGAAAAGACTTTCGTATTACCGAAGCCAGCTCGGCGGAGGACGCACTGCGGAAGTTTAAATCGGAGCGCCCCGAGGTGGTCTTACTGGACATCCGTATGCCGGGAACCGACGGCCTGGAAGTGCTCAAACAGGTCAAGTCTCTGGACGCGGACAGCCAGGTCATCATGTTAACCGCGCTCAATTCCGCCAAGCCGGCGCTGGATTCCAAGGAGCGAGGCGCCTTCGACTATATCACGAAGCCCTTCGATGTCGATGAAATGCGGCTCCGGGTATCCCGCGCCCTGGAAAAGATACAGCTTTCACGGGAACTGGAACGCCTTAGGATCGAAGTAGGGCGGAGATTTGGCATTGAGAACATCGTTGGGCACTCGGAAAAGATGTTGGATATTTTTAAGCTCGTCAGCATGGTGGCGGCCAAGAAGAGTACGGTCCTGATTACCGGTGAGAGTGGTACAGGAAAGGAACTCATCGCGCGGGCCATCCACTACAACAGCGACCGTAAGGGAAAACCTTTCGCTGTAGTTAACTGTGCAGCCTTGCCGGACTCTCTGATCGAGAGCGAACTTTTCGGATATGAAAAGGGAGCCTTTACCGGAGCCAACCAGAAAAGGGTCGGTCATTTTGAGTTTGCAGACGGGGGAACGCTCTTCCTGGATGAAATCGGCGAATTGAGCCCGGGTACCCAGGCAAAGTTCTTGAGGGTGATTGAAAACGAGAGATTTACCCGGTTGGGGGGTACCGAAGAGATCAAAATCGACGTACGGGTCATTGCCGCCAGCAACCGGGACCTGTGGAAGATGTCCGAGAACGGTGGCTTCCGTCGAGACTTGTTTTACCGGCTCAACGTTGTGTCGGTTCACCTGCCGAGTCTTAAAGACAGAAGGGAAGACATCCCGTTGCTTCTCAATCACTTTCTCAAATTTAAAGCCGAGGAAAATGGCGTCCCACCGAAGTCTCTTTCGCCCGAAGTCGTGGATTGCTTCATGTCCTACGGATGGCCCGGCAACGTCCGTGAGCTTGAGAATCTCATAGAGCGGCTCACCATCTTGACTCCTGATGAGGCCATCGCGTTCCAGGATCTTCCCGAAGCCATGAGGGAGAGGGATCTCGTAACCTCGTTGAAGGAAGAGGTCTTAAAAGGCGCGCGTCCTCTGAGCGAAGCCGTAGACGAGTTCGAGCGGGAGATCATCGTCAAGGTGTTACAGAAGACCGGTTTCAATCAAACCAAAGCCGCAGCGCTGCTGGGTTCCAGCAGAAGGATCCTCCGCTACAAGATGGAGAAGCTCAACATTTCCGAAGAAAATCAGGGTATCTGATAAAGCCGTTTGAATAATTCGCGGACTGCCCGCGAGCTCCGTGACTTGGAAATGGGTCTGGACCGATGAGTGAGCTTCCTCCAGCCTGAGCCTCATCACACCTTTCCGAACTCAACAAAGTCAACAAATTACAGCTTTATTCCATCGACCCACAAAACTGTCCGAAGCCTGCCCAAGTTTGTTACCAGCCAACCCGACAATAATCCCCAATATATTGTGTTGGAATTGTTTTACTGGCCCCATATGATGTAGTCTCATTTTGGTATTCCCTTGCCGGAACGGCGCCGCCGCGCGGATTGTTTTTAATCTCCTTCAAGTTCACTAATTTATCCCTCTTGTTTCATGGCATATGGATTGCATTTCATGGGATTGCGCTAACAAATGCGCAATTCATGAACGGCAAAGCCAACATATTGATTGTGGATGATGAACTGGGTCCCAGGGAATCCCTGCGGATGATCCTGAGCCCTCATTATAGTGTCCACACCGCGGAGCGCGGAGGAGAGGCCATTGAAATCCTCGGCCAGGTGCCCGTGGACCTGGTTACCCTGGATCTCAAGATGCCGAGCATGTCAGGAATCAAACTGTTGGAGAAGGTTAAACAGCATGATCCGGACATCGAGGCGATCATTATAACGGGCTATGGCTCCTTGGACACAGCGGTGGACGGGTTGCGGATGGGGGCCTTTGACTACGTTTCCAAGCCGTTTGACGTCAACCATATCCTGTCTCAGGTAAACCGCGCTTTGGAACGGCGCAAGGCGAAACTGCGACTCAAACAGATCAAGTCGGATTTCCTAACCAACGTGTCCCACGAGCTGCGCACTCCCTTGAGTGTCGTGCTGGGGTTTATCTCCCTGCTGCTGGATCGCGCCATCGGCAATTTGAGCGACGAACAGCAGGCGGTTATGGAGAAGATCTACAAGAGCTCGGAAGAGCTCCTGGTATTGATCGACAACGTGCTTTGGCTTGGCTACCTGAACGCCGGAGATACTTTTATTGTTGCCGAAGAGGTCGACGCGTGTGCCCTGATCCGTGAGAGCGTCGAGAAGTACGAAAAGTCGGCCAACGAAAAAGGAATCAAGCTCGACTTGGAACTGCCCCAGGACGGGATGAAGATTATGAGTGACCCGTCAAAGGTGTCACGGATCTTCCAAAACCTGTACCACAATGCGCTGAAATTCACCCAGCAGGGCCAGATCAACGTCAAAGTCCAATGGTCCGCAAACCAGGAGAGTGTTGAGATCAAGATTGAAGATACGGGTGTGGGAATTCCCCAGGAGCAGATGAAGACCATCTTTCAGCCCTTCCAACAACTGACTAATCCCAACCGCGAGGTGGCCGGGCTAGGGCTCGGATTGACTGTGGCCAGCCAATTGACGGACTACCTCGGTGGCACCTTGCAGATTACCAGTCAACCAGGAACCGGCACCCATGCGCTCTTAAAGCTCCCCTGCCAATTGGATCCTCATAAGCACGACGCTTCTCAGCTAAAGCACTAGTCCTCACCATGGACCAGGACAAATTTATATGGTGCCGCAACTGCGGCGAGATCCACCACATGAGCCTTTTTGACAAGGCCCCGGAGTACATGGTGGATCAAGGCGAAGAGATTGAAGTGCCCATGGACGACTGGGGCGCCTTTATGCACCGGCACGCGGGGCATAAACTACAGGCCTTGCGGGGTATCGGCCGGCGCTACTGTCCCAATGGCGAATCCTGGGATCCCATGATGGTGGAATATATCGAAGCGACTAACGGCAGGGAATGGTACGTGGTACGGAGCTCACGCGAGGCGATCGAAGAGCCGCTGAAGTTCGATATCGTGCCGGGACGGCTGCAATACACCGGGGCCAGTGTTCAAGATTCGCGAGAACGAGATCCGAAAAGAGTTGAAAAACCATTTTTCCTTCGGTGATTCCAAAGGTTTCAACGAAGAACGGATTGAGCTGTTCATCAGACTCTTTAAAGAAGTGGTCAAAGAGATCTCCTTTCATGGAATAGACGGGTACCGCCCGGAACAGGGGGGCGAAGCCTTCCCCGAACTGACGGAGCACCTACTGGACAGGTTAAGTTCCAAATGCACCCCTCACTTTACCCCCTCCGAATTAAACGACATTCGCAGGTTCTGTGAGACAGAAACCAGCGATGACGGTGTCCTGTCCCTCCAGATCAAGCACCAGTACCGCATCGAGCAGGCCGCTTAAAGTGAGCCTACACAGACCGTAGCTGGAAACGGCATGGAAGCCGTCCTTAGGTCTGTTCCTCAAATTTAAGCTTCTCTGCGATGGCCTCCCGGAGCGCGGCTTTTGAAATCTTGCCCACCGGGGTGGTGGGAAAGCGCTCCACGACTTCAAGTCTCTCCGGGTATTTAAATTTAGCGATGCGCCGTTGCTCAAGAAACCGGGTCAGTTCAGCGAGAGTGAGGCTTTGACCGGGGTGGAGCACCACGTAGGCGCAGGCCCTTTCGCCGAGCACCGGATCCGGCATGGCCACCAAGGCTGCGTTCAGGATGGAGGGATGGGCGAGAATGTGGTTTTCCAATTCTTCTGCGTTGATTTTTTCCCCGCCTCGATTGATGAGGTCCTTCTTGCGCCCCTCGATGACCAGGTTGCCGCTTGAGTGCCTGCGGACCATGTCCCCCGTGCGATAGTAGCCATCCGATGTGAAAGCTTCACGGTTGTGCTCCTGGGCCCGAAAATAGCCGCGAATGGAATAGGGACCGCGGCAAAGTAACTCCCCGACCTGTCCTTCGGTTACAGCCCGGTTGTTTTCATCAACAATACGGATTTCGTCAGCCGGTGATACGGGACGTCCCTGAGTTTCTACATGGACGCTTTCGGGATCGTCTCGTCTCGTGTAGCAGAGGAGGCCTTCCGCCATGCCGAATACCTGAGTCAGAACGGGGCCCATTTGATTCAATACCCGGCGCGCGGTCTCAGGGTTCAGGCGGGACCCTCCCACGCAGAGGTTTTTTAGCGACGAAAGGTCTGCATGCACGCAGCGTGGATGGTTGAGCCAGGTGATGACCATGGCAGGGACGGCAGGGATCCAGGTGATCCTTTCCCGCTCAATCAGGTCGAACACAGCATCCGGGTCGGGGCTTGGAGCGAGAACCACCTTGGCCCCGAGAAAGAGAGCCCCCTGGATTCCTGGACAGGCTAACGGGAAGTTGTGCGCGATGGGTACGGCAACGAGGAGTACGCTTTCTGAGGTGAAATCCGCCGCCGCTGCGGATTGCAGGGAATTGTACAGGTAGTCGTTGTGTGTTCGGGGAATCACTTTCGGAAGACCAGTGGTGCCACCCGAGAGTTGAAACACAGCCGGGTCTCCCGGGTCAGGCCCATACTGGCTCAAGGACTCAAGGGCCGGGCTCGTGCCACCGGGAGGATCAAGGAGGCGGGACATGACGGTCATACGCGAACCTGCGCGCTGGCCCACAACGAAGACCTCTTGCAGCGAAGGGATGTCTTTACAGATCTCCTCTGCCATGGCGATATAATCAAAGCCGCGAAAATCGTCGGGGATCAACCAGGCCGCCGACTCGGTGAAATTTGCCAGGTATTGGATTTCCGAGTGGCGATGAGCCGGCAGGCAGGTCACCGGTACGGCTCCAACCTTGAGGCAAGCGAAGTAAGCAACGATAAATTCCCAAACGTTAGGTAGCTGGAAAATGACCCTTTTGCCTGACACGATGCCCCGCTCAATGAGGCAACCCGCGAAGCGGTCCACGAGTCTCCCCAGGTCCCGATAGGTAAAGCGCCGGGAGCCATCCACCACCGCTTCCCGCCGGTCAAAACGCGCCACAGCCTGGTCGAATCGCTCCCCCAGGGAAAGATTCAGCCAGTACCCTTCAGATCGGTAGCGGCGTGTAAACTCGGGAGGCCAATTTACCCATCCATCAAACATCGGTTCCACCAGTTCCCAAAGTAGGGTATTGTCGTGGACCTTGGTCCATGGTGTCAAGGGGGAGTCGACGGAGTGTTCCGAGGGGAGACTTGCAGTGCCTCCGACCCGAATGCTGCCCAGCCTCACTCGCATCTCCAGGTTGGGCGAGGGCGGCAATTGGGTGAATGAAGAAGGCAAAGAGCGAGAGGTCAGCGGGTATTCAATACAAAGTCGGGAAAGAGGGAGAGGGCAAAAATGACCATGATGACGAATGGAACCACGGCGAGGGCATAGATGAATAAATGTTCGTATTTGAGGTGCATGTAGCTTCTAAGAACCAATACGGCTTTGATCAGGGCGGCCACAAAGATCAGCACCAGGGCTGCAAACTCGTTTACGAGCAAGCTGGCAACTACGGAGAGAATCAAAAACGCCATGAGCCATAACCAGATGTAAAAGTAATGACGTCTCGGATTTGCGTGTGTCATGGTTCAAGTCCTCAGCTCAGGTAGAGCAGTGGAAAGAGAAAGATCCAAACGATGTCCACAAAATGCCAGTAAAGCCCGGCGACCTCTATTCGCGTTCCAGCCACGCGGAGGTCTTTCCCCATGGCTCCAAACAGCAGGACGGTGTTGACTACAATTCCCGCCAAGACATGGAGCGCGTGCAGTCCCGTCATGCCGTAATAGTACGACCAAAAGATACCGCTGCCCGGAGTGAACCCCTGGCCGATCTCTGAGGTGTACTCAATCGCCTTGATACCTAGAAACACAAGACCCAAGATCACGGTCAAGGCTAGATAAACACGCACCCCCTTTGGGTTCTGTTCGTGAACCTCGGCAAGCGCCATGACCATAGTAAAGCTGCTCGTCAACAACACGAAGGTGTTGATCAGTGCCAGGGTCATACTGAGGTGGGCTGCGTGTTCCGCCCAGTCACCGCTGCCTAGTCTGACCACCAGGTAGGAGGCGATGAGTCCACCAAAAACAGTGATCTCCGAAGCAAGAAACCACCACACCCCCATTTTTGCGTTGGGAACGACGGTGGAGGGCCAGGTTTCCGAATGGGTATCCAAAAAAATCCCTCCTAAACGGTGCCTTCAACTGTCCCGGACAGCGGCAGGTCCTGTGGCACCCAGTCCTCTTTGGCCTGCGGAGCGCTGCACTCGTGGGGACCATGGTAGACCCGAGGAATGGACTCAAAGTTTTCATGCGGAGGCGGGGACGGCACGCTCCACTCGAGGGTATTGGCCTGCCACGGGTTGGCCTCAGCCACGGCTCCTCTAAACATACTCCAGAAAAAGTTGATGACGAAGGGAATCTGCCCCAGAAGGAGACAGATAGCGGCGATGGTAATCCCAACGTTAATCGGTTGCAGGGGTTCCAGAAACTCATACTGCAGGGGATTCGAGATGCGACGCATCATGCCGCTGACCCCGACAAAGTGCATGAGGATAAAAGCGACGTTAAAGAAGATGAAAGTCAACCAGAAGTGAATCTTGCCCAGCGTTTCATTTAGCTTTCGTCCGAACATTTTGGGATACCAGTAGGTGAGACCGGCGAAGCCGGCGAAGAAGGTGGAGCTGAACAAGGTATAATGAAAGTGGGCTACCACAAAGTAGGTATCGTGAATGTAAATGTCCACTGGTGCGGAACCGTTAAAAATGCCCGTGAGGCCGCCAAAGATAAACGTCCCCAAGGTGCCGAGGGCGAACAGCATTGGAGTGGTGAAACGAATGGACCCCTTCCATAGGGTTGCAAGCATGGCAAAAACCACCAGGGCGAAGGGGACGGAGATAAGGATCGTCGTAATGCTAAAAGGCATGGCGAGGTAGGGATTCATGCCGCTGATAAACATATGATGTGCCCACACGATAAAGCTCAGTATCCCGGCGGC
>JABAOE010008621.1_pt2 | contig 16972 bp, 3 predicted proteins | sample 7062141 | NCBI WGS metagenome assembly JABAOE01 (sample SAMN14538627, study PRJNA623070) | marine sediment metagenome | biome: marine biome [ENVO:00000428]; feature: marine pelagic biome [ENVO:01000023]; material: deep marine sediment [ENVO:00002113] | place: India: Gulf of Khambhat ... | reverse complement strand
CACGCTGTGGGATGCCAGTACACCGTTGGTAAACGTCGCCGTAGTGCCACTGCCAGCTGAGAGGGTTCCTGTTGAGCTGATCTCTACCGTGTTCCCCGCACCCGTAAACTGGGTCGCCGTGTTGTTCAGCGAGTCCTCTGCCGTGATCTGGATGTTAAACGCGACTCCCGCTCCCTGGGTACCGATGTTTCCTCCACCCTGAGCCTCCACCACGAAGTGATCCAACGCTCCCGCGTTCACCGTGAACGATCCGGAAACACCAGTCTCTGTACCGCTCCCCAGTCCGCCCGCACTATCCGTAGCCGTAATGGTAAAGCTTCCCGTGTCAGATATCGTCACGCTGTGGGATGCCAACACTCCGCTGCTAAACGTCGCCGTGGTACCACTTCCGGCTGACAGTGTGCCTGTTGAGGTAATCTCTACCGTATTTCCAGCTCCGGTGAAGGCCGTTACCGTGTTGTTGTTGGAGTCTCTTGCCGTAACCTGGATATTAAATGGTGAGCCCGCCGTTTGCGTTCCGATGGCTCCGCCGCCCTGTGCTTCTACCAGGAAGTTATTGAGCGATCCCGGATCCACCGTAAATGAGTTCGATGTTCCCGTCTCACTCCCTGTTCCCAATCCACCAGCGCTATCCGTCGCCGTAATATCAAAGCTTCCTGTATTGGAAATGGTTACGCTGTGGGATGCCAGTACACCGTTGGTGAAGTTTGCGGTTGCACCGCTGCCAGCAGAGAGAGTTCCCGTTGAACTAATATCAACCGTATTCCCAGCGCCGGTAAAGGCCGTTACAGTGTTATTAACCGAGTCCTCTGCCGTGATCTGGATATTAAAGGACGTACCGGCAGTCTGGGTAGCGATATTCCCGCCACCCTGGGCCTCCACCACGAAGTGATCCACCGGCCCAGGATCCACAGTAAACGTGTTCGAGGTTCCGTTCTCCGTGCCTGTGCCCAGCCCACCCGCACTGTCCGTGGCCGTTATATCAAAGTTACCCAGGTTCGATATCGTTATACTGTGGGATGCCAACACACCATTGGTAAAGGTTGCTGTGGTGCCGCCACCCGCCGAGAGGGTTCCACTGGAAGTAATCTCTACCGTGTTACCCGCTCCCGTAAACTGGGTGGCTGTATTATTGTTGGAGTCTCGTGCCGTAACCTGGATGTTAAACGCGACACCAGCTCCCTGGGTACCGATGTTTCCTCCACCCTGAGCCTCCACCAGGAAGTTATTGAGCGATCCCGGGTTCACCGTGAATGTGTTCGATGTTCCGTTCTCCGTACCTCCACCCAATCCACCGGCACTGTCCGTCGCCGTTATGTCAAAGCTTCCTGTATTGGAAATGGTTACGCTGTGAGAGGCCAATACACCGCTGGTAAACGTTGCGGTCGTTCCACTGCCGGCTGACAGAGTACCGCTTGAGCTGATCTCTACAGTATTTCCCGCCCCATCAAAGGCTGTAACTGTATTATTGTTAGAGTCCCGTGCGGTGATCCTGATATTAAATGGTGTGCCCGCTGTCTGGGTCGCAATGTTACCGCCACCCTGTGCTTCTACCAGGAAGTTATTGAGCGAGCCCGGGTTCACCGTGAATGTGTTCGATGTTCCCGTCTCACTCCCTGTTCCCAATCCACCAGCGCTGTCCGTTGCCGTAATATCAAAGCTTCCCGTGTTCGATATCGTTACACTGTGAGATGCCAATACACCGTTGGTAAACGTAGCCGTAGTGCCACTACCAGCTGAGAGCGTACCGCTTGAACTGATATCAACTGTGTTCCCCGCTCCCGTAAAGGCTGTGACCGTGTTGTTTACCGAGTCCTCTGCCGTGATCTGGATATTAAAAGAAGTCCCCGCAGTCTGGGTAGCAATGTTTCCGCCACCCTGTGCCTCAACCACGAAGTGATCCACAGGTCCCGGATCCACCGTAAACGAGTTCGATGTTCCGGTCTCTGTACCCGTTCCCAATCCTCCCGCACTATCCGTCGCCGTGATGGTAAAGCTGCCCAGGTTCGATATCGTCACGCTGTGGGATGCCAACACACCGTTGGTAAACGTTGCCGTCGTCCCCCCACCCGCTGAGAGAGTTCCACTGGAAGTAATCTCTACCGTGTTCCCCACTCCGTCAAAGGCCGTTACCGTATTATTATTGGAGTCTCGTGCCGTAACCTGAATGTTGAACGCTACTCCGGCACCTTGCGTACCGATATTCCCACCACCCTGAGCCTCTACCAGGAAGTTATTCAGCGAGCCCGGGTTCACCGTGAAGGAGTTGGATGTTCCGGTCTCCGTACCACTTCCCAATCCCCCGGCACTATCCGTTGCCGTAATGTCAAAGCTTCCCGTGTTCGATATCGTCACGCTGTGAGAAGCCAACACTCCATTGGTAAACGTAGCCGTGGTACCACTTCCCGCTGACAGGGTTCCCGATGAGCTGATATCAACCGTATTACCGGCACCCGTGAATTGTGTAGCGGTATTGTTGTTGGAATCCCGTGCCGTTATCTGGATATTAAAAGATGTACCCGCTGTCTGGGTAGCGATGTTGCCGCCACCCTGTGCTTCTACCAGGAAGTTATTGAGCGAGCCCGGGTTCACCGTGAATGTGTTCGATGTTCCAGTCTCGCTACCTGTACCTTCTCCACCCGCACTATCCGTAGCCGTAATATCAAAAGTTCCCGTGTTTGATATCGTCACGCTGTGAGAGGCTAGAACACCATTGGTAAACGTCGCCGTGGTGCCACTGCCCGCGGATAGGTTTCCCGATGAGCTGATTTCTACAGTGTTACCGGCACCGTCGAATGAGGTAAGTGTGCTATTAAGGTTGTCTTCTGCCGTTATCTGGATATTGAAGGAAGTCCCTGCCGTCTGGGTCCCGATGTTTCCTCCACCGGAAGCTTCCACAACAAAGTGATCCAGTGTAGGAGCGCCAACAACTGTAATATCGAACGTCGGCGTGGCCACGACGGCGACTGTGGACGTCACCAAGGCTGCTGCTGGTATGGTCGAAGTAATGGTCTCCTGGGCCGTGATATCGTAGGTACTAAAGGCCGCCAAAGTGATCGTCACCACCGTATTGCTTGTGCGTGACACGTCGTTAACTGCAATGTTAGGCCTCACCACCGCGTCCCATCCCGTCGCCTCCGCCTGGGCTGAATCCAAACCATCAATGATGGCTTGGCGCTGTCCATTGAACGCACCACCGCTCACCCAGGTGTCATCAGTCAAGGTAAGGATTATCGTTGACCCACCCGTACGGATGTCCGCCTCGCTGTCGTTGGTCACCGTTCCAGTGAGCGTGGCCTCAGTTGCAACTGTGATATTAAATGTTGGCGTCGCCACAAGCGCACTCGATGAGGTCACCAGCGCGGAAGCTGGCACCGTCGCCTCGATGGTTTCCTGAGCCGTTATGTTGTAGCTCCCAAAAGCAGGTAGGGTGATGGTTACTACGGTGTTGCTTGTCCGCACCACGTCTGTAACCGACAACCCAGCCTTCACCACCGCGTCCCAGCCTGTGGCCTCCGCCTGCGCAGAGTCTATACCATCGATAATGTTCTGACGCTCATTATCAAAGGCCGATCCCGCCGCTTCCCAGGTGTCATTGGTCAAGGTGAGGATGATGGTTGACCCACCCGTACGGATATCTGCCTCGCTGTCGTCGGTTATTGTGCCCGTGAGCGCGACGGAAGCCGCGGAAGACTCTTTAAACGATGCGATTTGACCGCGCCAGGCACCGCTGACTCCAGCGGTCGCCGTGGTGCTATAGCTCCCCGTAGAGCTGACAATTAGATCAGCTCCTCCATAGGTCGTCCTAGTACTCCCCTGTCCACCGTTTGCAAAGTCGTTCTGCTCGGCAAAACCATTGGTCCAGGAACCAAAAGTCGTATCACCTTGTAATGTCAACCCGGCAATTATTAGGTTGTTAGCGTTTGTCGTGTTGATGCTTCCCGAGCTAACTGAAGTGCCAGTACCGGTGGCGGAGTTGGTGACATCCAGAGCTGTTGTATCACTGTCTAATCCGCTGTACTCATAAATATGGAGGCCAAGACGGGTATTCGCAGTGCTGGTACAGGTGACAGAGTTTTCACCAGCTGCCAGGGTTTTATAAAAAATTCCCTGGGAAGGGGTCCCGGCCTGATTAATGGCTGTGGAAGTTCCAGCGGGCACGGAGATCGACAAGGTGGAAGAATCCCGCGCACCGCAGATGGCCACCAGAAAGTTTCCCGCCGACACGGCATTATTAAATGTAACCGCTACAGAGGTCCCACCATTGGTAACACCGCTATTGGTCTGAACCAGCGATATCGCGTCGGAAGCGATCTGCCACTCCCTCGCTTCCTTCCAGTTACCGATTTCCAACGCCCCCAACAGGAAAAATTCAGGGCTGATGTCCGGCGCGTCGAACTCATAGGAAAAATTATACATCTCACCGGCGGTAAAACTCTTGTTCCAGGTCAAAACCTTAGTGTCCCCCTGGGTGGTCACCCTCAACCCGTCCTGGGGTGTTATCTCGAATCCTTCCGGCACGTACTCCCTAACCGGACCATTGTGATCCTGGTTCGCCTTGACGGTAAACCTCATCTGGTAGAGTACCGGAGGATAGATTCGGGTGGGGCCATTTCGCTTAACATCGAAATCAACCGCCGTCACCACCTCAAAGCCGTCCTGGATGCTCCTCTCCCCGTTGGGCGTTACCGCCGTCAGATTCATGTCGTATTTACCGAGTATCGTCGGAGTGTAGCTGGTATAGTAGTCCGGCAGGTCCGTCACTCCGTAATAATTACACTCGGGGCTGATCTGAATGCTTCCGTTGGAAGTACTAAGTGTCGTCTTCTGGGCCAGGGGATCAATGATCTCCAGGGTCACATCGGCGTCGCAGACCATATGACCCTGGTCGTCCAGCACTCCGATACCGATGGTGCTGATATCGTTGGCCAGATAGTAGGACTTGTCTACGTTGATGGCCAAGACGCCCCAGGTGAACTCCTGGTTCTCCGTGTAGGTCACACCGTCCTTGACCAATACGACCTCTAGATAGTATTTGCCCGGCCTGCGGGCCCTCTTCTTGGGGAGGGTAACGGTGAACCGCCCCTCTCGCAGCTCTTCGATCTCGCCCTCGATATCCGTCAGATTGCCACGGGCATTATAGACAAAGGCTTCTACGCTCTCGCCTGCCTTGGCGAGTTTCTTTTGCGCTTTTCTGAAATTTTCCTGCCCTCTACGGATCTTGAGTTCCGCTTTGCGCTGATCGGCGTCTTGTTCATAGAGCTCGTACTCCTGCCTCCAGGAGCCGCGAGTCTGCATGCGCTGTTTGGTGAGGTACTCGAAGTCGAAGCCGGCATTTTGTTGGGATTTGAAGCTGCTCTTGTGGGCTATGATCTTTGGAGTGACATCCGAGTCCTGCTGTGCAGGAGATGCTTGTGGGGTTGACGAACCCGGTGTAGTGCCTCCAGGCTGCCCCGCACCGGATCCTCCCGAGGCTAACTGCGGGTCTCCGGTGTAGTCGATACTGATTTGATCCAATATCACCTGCTGGGCACCGTCAGAGATCAAGAAGGCCTTAAAATAAAAGGAGCCTGGACCCACGTCATTATCGAATGCGACGATGCGAGTATTGACTTCGTCTCCGGTGTTGGATTGGCCGATCCCGTTTGTGGCATTGGACCAGCGGGAGCCGTTGTGGTAGTACCAGCTCTTCCCGTCATTGGAGATCTGATATCTCACCAAGCCCTGATTCCCAGATCCAAGGGTTTCCCTAAAGGCCGTGATCTCGGTAAAACTCGTACCGGTGACATTCTGAATGGTCGGGGCGTCCGTGGGATAGGTGCCACTTGCGGGATCCAGCCGAACCATGGAAAGCTGCACGTTTAGACTAGTGCTGTTGTGGGTCCGCATGTGAACCCGATACTGAAGGTAGCGGCCATTATTGACGGTAACGGTTTCTCCATTGGGTTTTGTATATGAGCTGGTGGTCCGGCCTCCCGGTCCAACCCATTCCGACCAGTTGGTGGCATCTTCGCTGGTTCGGAGCTGGAAGCGAATGTCGGAATGCGGCAGGAGATTTTCCCACCAGGGAACCGATGACGCCTCGGCCACGAGAATGTCCAGGTCGTCGTCCCCGTCGAGGTCATCCTCGAGATTGACCACAAAAACATGGTCACCGCTGTTGACGGTGCCAGAGGCTAAGGTCGCCTTGGTCCAAGAATGAGGGCTTCCACCGTCGTTTCGATACCAATGAACCTCCGTGTTCGTCCCAAGCACGAGATCAGGGTCCCCGTCGCGATCCAAATCACCCACCCCTACGGAAACGGGTAACGAGAGGGGCCCCGTATCGATGGTTCTCTTGGCAAACTCGGGAACCACCAACCCAACGTTTTCGTACCAACTCAGAATCGTGGTATCCCCTCCGACACCCAAGACGTCAATCTTGCCATCGTTATTGATGTCAGCCGCCGCTACAGACTCAACGTTCAACAGAGAGAGATCGATGTTCCTTTTGGTAAATAGCGGGGGATTCGTGCCATTGTTGTCGTACCAGTAGAGGCCGGTCCCATCTCCAGCGAGAAGATCCAAGTCTCCATCCAGATCGAGATCGCCGGTGGAGAGGGCGTCCACGGTAACCACCGTGCTGTCCAACACTCGGGCGATCCAGGAAGGTGGATTGGCTCCATCGTTCTGATACCACTCGATCTTGGATCCGGCACCGATAACGATGTCCAGGTTGCCGTCGCCGTTCACATCCGCCAGCTCGACCTCGGTGCCACCCGAAGTCTGCGCGATGCTCCATCGCTTCCATGTCGGTGGCATACCCCCTTGGTTCTCAAACCATTCCAGCGAACCCCCCGCCAGTACCACAACGTCCCGGCGGCCGTCTTGATTGATATCGGCCACGTGAAGATCCTGCGCGTTTTTTGGTTGAGCGTTGCTGATGGTGCGTTGAGTAAAGCCCTCAGCACCGTTGTTTTGAAAATAAAGAACGGAGGGTCGACTGTCCTGGACGGCAATGACGTCGATGTCATCGTCCCCATCGATGTCGGCGCCGAAGACGGACCTACCCACGGCCAGAGTTCCAACCCGCTTCGTTGCAGTGAAATCGGCGACGCCTTGGTTGAGCACTTCCGTCCAGCTGAGCCTACCCCAAACGGTTCCCGAGGCACCCGAGTCCAGAGGTTGGGAAATGTAGGTGCCGTATCCGGTGCTAAGACCGGTGGCATCCAATTCGAGGTGGTCCGTTAACCACTGGGTGTTGCTGTGGGTACCGGAAAAATCCGACTCCTTGTCGTGGACCACGGCAGGTGGATAAAGTTTCAAGATCGCTTGGCCGTCATTGATCTCGATCCTGATGGGGTCGAAGGCATAATTCGACGCGCTGGAAAACGACCAGTTCTGGAGGGCCGCTGAAAGAAGCGTAATGCTGGCGAGAAGAAGCAGGACTGCGCATCCGGCGACAAGAATCCCGGTTCGAAGGCTTTTTTGTCTTCGCAATTCTTCCATCAGCAGTGCAAAAGATTCGATTTTATTGGCTAAGGTTTCGGCCGTAACATAGGCAATGGGTATGCCATAGATTAGACTCCCATAAGTTATTGATTTAGTTAATTATTCTGGGACCTTTTGTACCCCTGTGCACACCCTTCGGACGAAATTTGACGAGTTGCGGGAGAAATGACGGAAAACGTTAAAAATGTGGGACAAAACCGAACAACACTGACCAGGTGGAAAGAAATTTTAGATGGAGCGATACAGAACAGCTGAGACGAATACTGCAGACGAGGGTTGTGAATGACGCGACGATAGCAGGGCTATGAAATCGACCACGTGGCTGGATTGATAGTAGATGTCAAGCATCCCGAGGCAGCATATGGTTGAGTCGTCGGACCAGTTGGTTTCATCCAGTTAATCTAGCATTCTTAGCAGCTTAGAGTCTCCAACTTAGAAAGATTTATAGGAACGATGTTCCTTCTCAAACGTCAGTGGTTACCACGTGTTCATCAAGCTGAAAGCCCCGTCATGGGAGCTAGATCACGATCCCACCTCGAACCAGGTCTTGACCACGGGTTGCCTCACCGGGGTCCTTTCGAGCAACTTCTCGGCGATTTCCCTGTGCACGTTCATCATGACCTTTAGGCGTTCCACACTACCTTGAAGTTGATCCACGTCATTTGTCGTTTCATCGAGAGAGTTGTACATCACATCTAGATTTACGCCGTTTTCACTGCTGACCTGTTTAAGCAGCTCGCTGATCTCGCGAATGCTGTTCTGCATGGGCTCCACCTGGAGGCTTTGCGGAACGTCGCTGATGCTCCTCTTGATAGAGTCCAAAGCCGTCTCGAGGCTTGAAATCATCTCATAGGCTGTTTTCGATTGCCCCTCTCCACCCAGTTCTCGGCGAACCTCTTCCACGATGTCCCGAGCCGCGGAAGCGGCGGAAGAGGCCTGGCTGACCTGGCCCTGAACACCCGCGATATCACCGCTAAGGCTCTGAATATTCGTGTCACCGACGCTCAGGACCATGCTCTCCAACGATCCCTTCACCGACTCGGACACCAAAGCCGTATAGTCCCCGTTCAGCCACTCACTATCCACCGGGACATCGGCTTTATAGATCCCAGTGTCACCAATTTCGGACATGGGGAGGTCCGTTGCCACCTGCAAATTGTTTGGGTCATAGAGCGTTACCGTCGGGCTCAACCCGGTTTCACTCTGGAACTGAATGCTGACGCTTTCACCCTTTTTGACCGTCGTCGGTCGAGTCAGGATCTTGGCTTCGACATCGGAAGTTATAGAAGCCAGTTGCTCCGGGATGTTCTCAATCTGATCTCCAAGAGCGTTGATGCTGTCTGCCGCAGTCTTAACCTCAGCGACTGCTTCTTTGATCTCTTCCGTTTCTTGCTTGATTGTCGTCGTGTTTTGTACGGCCGCCGTCGTATCCTGGAGTATATCTGCCGTCTCTTGCTCGATGGCTATCGTGGTCTGCCTGATGGCCGTCGTAGCTTGTGAGACACTGGAGGCCTCGGTTTCCGCGAGGGCCACGGAGGACTGGACAGCGGCAATTTGACTGGAGACGCTGACGGTAATGTTAAACGGAGTAGAAGTTGTTGAGGTCAAGCCGGCAGCGCTTGCCGTAAGGGTATAGCCATTTCCGGCAAGATCAATCGAGACATCNNCGATAGACAGGGTAATGGGGTTGGTTGCCGTGGTGACCAGGTTGCCACCGGCGTCTACAATTTGCACCTGTATGGCAGGAACAATCGCATTATTAGTTTCGGCGCTGGAGGGCGGTATGCCAAACCGCAGCTGGGTGGCGACACTTCCCGAAATGTCAAAGCCCACCGATGTGGCTGACACCAGGCCGGTGGAGCTTGCGTTGATGGTGTAACCCGATCCTGATTTATCAATGGACATATCCGAGAACGTCGCTTCCCCGCTGACCGCCGCGACCGTCAACGTCCCCGACAGGGTGCCGGCACCAGGGTTATTATTGATTCCCAAAGTGATGGAGTTTGTTGCCGCAGTTACTCGGTTTCCACCGGCGTCCAGCACCTCAACCCTGATGGCGGGTGAGATGGCCGCCGTGGTTACCGTGTTCGAAGGCTGTGCGCTGAAGGCCAGCTGCACCGGCGGTCCCGCGGTGACATTAAATGCGCTGCTGTCCGCAGTAAATGCCCCTAGATTTGTGCTCGCGGTCAACTGGTAGCTTCCCACTAGATCCACGATGAGATCCGTAAACGTCGCTTGCCCCGTGGTCCAATTGATCGCTATCGTTGTCGTGCCGCTCAGAGTCGCCCCCTCACCGTTGGTTCCGACCGTGAAGCTCATGGTCACCGTCTCATTGGGTGCGCCGGGATCCGTGGTGACCGTGTTACCCTGGGCATCCCGTACCTCAACCACCGGTTGTGTACCCATGGCAACTCCTCCACTGGCGCTACCCGGTTGCGTCACAAATACAAGTTGAGTCGCCGCTCCCGCATTCACCGTAAAGGCGTTGGATACGCCTAGCTCTGCGCCAGTGCCCACACCACCGGCACTGTCCGTGGCTGTGATTGTAAAGCTGCCCGTGTCGGCGAAGGTGACACTCAACGAGGAAAGGAACCCATTGGTGAAAGTGGCGGTGGTGCCGTCTCCCGCAGACAAGGTTCCCGTGGAACCGATGTCCACCGTATTACCCGCACCGTCGAAGGCCGTTACCGTATTATTGTTCGCATCCTGAGCCGTGATCTGGATATTAAACCCGCTGCCTGCGGTTTGCGTAGCAATGGCACCGCCGCCCTGAGCCTCCACAAGGAAATGATCCAGGGCCCCAGCATCCACCGTGAACGAGTTAGATACGCCCGTCTCGGTCCCGCTGCCCAAGCCTCCGGCGCTGTCCGTGGCCGTAATCGTAAAGCTCCCCGTGTTAGATAGGGTCACACTATGGGAGGCCAGCACACCGTTGGTGAACGTCACCGTGGTGCCGCTTCCTGACGACAAGCTGCCCGTGGAGCTGATATCTACGGTATTGCCTGCTCCGTCAAAGGCCGTCACCGTGTTATTCGTAGCATCCTGTGCCGTGATCTGGACATTAAAAGATACCGCGGCCGTTTGCGTTCCGATCGCTCCGCCACCAGCCGCTTCGACCAGAAAGTGATCCAATGAGGCAGGATCAACAGCAAACGAATTCGACACGCCTGTTTCCGTTCCGGTACCCAAATCACCGGGACTATCCGTGGCGGTGATGGTGAAATTGCCAGTGTTGGAAATGGTCACGCTATGGGCGGCCAATACGCCGTTCGTGAAATTTGCGGTGGTCCCGCTGCCGGCCGATAGTGTACCGGTAGAGCTAATAACCACGGTTCCCCCAAATCCCGTAACCGTGGTGTTGCCAATGTCCTCGGCGGTAATTTGGATGTTAAAAGCAGTCCCCGCCGTCTGGGTGCCAATGGCGCCGCCACCCGAAGCCTCCACCAGGAAGTGATCCAAGGTCAGCTCAACATTAAAGGAGTTTGTGACTCCGGTTTCAGTTTCACTCCCCAAACCTCCGGCACTGTCCGTAGCCGTAATCGTAAAGCTGCCCGTGTTCGAGAAGGTTACACTGTGGGAAGACAACAGACCATTGGTAAATGTTGCCGTCGTCCCGCTCCCCGCTGAAAGTGTCCCCGTGGAACTGATATCCACAGTATTGCCTGCGCCGTCAAAGGCCGTGATGGTATTGTTATTGATATCCTGGGCCGTAATTTGGATACTGAATCCAACCCCTACGGTCTGAGTTACAATGGCTCCACCACCTGCCGCTTCCACCAGGAAGTGATCCAGGGATCCAGGATTGACCGTAAAGGAGTTCGTCACTCCGCTTTCCGTGCCACTTCCTAATCCGCCTGCACTGTCCGTGGCCGTGATGGTGAAGCTCCCGCTATTGGTGATAGTCACGCTGTGGGAAGCCAGCACTCCGTTTGTGAACGTAACTGTGGTTCCACTCCCAACTGAAAGCGTGCCCGTAGAACTGATATCCACCGTATTACCCGCACCGTCAAAGGTTGTGATGGTATTGTTGATCGCATCCTGCGCCGTGATTTGAATATTGAATGCGCTTCCTGCCGTCTGCGTTCCAATGGCTCCGCCACCAGCGGCTTCCACCAGGAAGTGATCCAACGAGCCAGGATTCACCGTAAAGGAACTCGATACACCACTCTCCGTACCCGAGCCCAAGCCGCCGGCACTGTCCGTCGCCGTGATCGTGAAATTACCTGTATTTGAGATGGTCACACTGTGGGANNGTCACACTGTGGGAAGCCAGCACTCCGTTCGTAAACGTCCCTGTGGTTCCACTGCCCGTGGACAACGTACCCGTAGAGCTGATTTCCACCGTGTTGCCTGCGCCGTCAAAGGTTGTGATGGTATTGTTAATTGCATCCTGCGCCGTGATTCGGATGTTAAATCCCGCTCCCGCTGTTTGTGTTCCAATGGCTCCGCCACCTACCGCTTCCACCAGGAAGTGATCCAACGATCCGGGATTGACTGTAAAGGAGTTCGTCACGCCAACCTCGGTGCCTGTCCCCAACCCGCCTACACTGTCCGTGGCCGTGATCGTAAAGTTACCCGTATTCGTAATGGTCACGCTGTGGGAGGCCAACACGCCGTTGGTAAATGTTACCGTTGTTCCGCTGCCTGAAGACAAAGTGCCCGTCGATGTGATCTCTACCGTATTGCCTACACCGTCAAAGGGCGTAAGGGTGTTATTCACCGAATCCTGCGCCGTAATTCGGATGCCAAACGCAATTCCTGCTGTTTGCGTGCCGATGGCACCACCACCGGCGGCTTCTACCAAGAAATGATCCAACGATCCCGGGTCCACCGTGAAGGAATTCGAAACGCCATTCTCTGAACCCGTGCCCAAGCCTCCTGCACTATCCGTTGCCGTGATCGTGAAACTGCCCGTGTTTGTAATTGTCACGCTGTGAGACGCCAGCACGCCGTTGGTAAACGTTGTAGTGGTACCTGCGCCGGCAGATAGGGTTCCCGTGGAGCTGATCACAACTGTATTGCCGGCTCCATCAAAGGACGTGACGGTATTGTTTATGGAGTCCTGCGCAGTGATCTGAATGTTGAACGACACTGCAGCCGTTTGATTACCAATGGCTCCGCCACCCGAAGCCTCCACCAGGAATTGATCCAATGGTCCCGGATTCACCGTAAAGGAATTCGATACGCCATTTTCCGTACCTGTGCCCAAGCCACCGGCGCTGTCCGTCGCTGTAACTGTGAAGCTACCCGTGTTTGTAATCGTCACGCTGTGGGAAGCCAGCACTCCGTTCGTAAACGTCCCCGTGGTCCCGCTACCCGCGGACAACGTTCCCGTGGAGCTGATCTCCGTCGTGTTCCCTGCTCCGTCGAAGCCCGTCACCGTGTTGTTACCGGAATCTTGAGCGGTAATCTGGATATCAAAAGACACTCCCGCCCCCTGGGTCCCGATGGCACCTCCGCCAACTGCCTCGACTAGGAAGTGATCCAGCGCCCCTGCGTCCACATTGAAGGAGTTTGACACTCCGGTTTCAGTACCGGTTCCCAGGCCTCCCGCACTGTCCGTGGCCGTGATTGTGAAACTTCCGTTGTTGGAGATGGTCACGCTGTGAGATGCCAGAACGCCATTGGTGAAGGTTGCTGTAGTCCCACTGCCCGCTGACAAGGTGCCCGTGGAGCTGATCTCAACCGTATTTCCCGCGCCGTCAAAAACCGTGATCGTATTGTTTTCCGCATCCTGAGCGGAGATCTGGAGGTTAAAGGCCACGGCTGCGGTTTGCGTACCAATGGCCCCGCCACCGGCCGCTTCTACCAAGAAATGATCCAACGCACCTGGATTCACGGTGAATGAATTTGTTACACCGCTTTCAGTGCCGCTTCCCAATCCTCCGGCACTATCCGTAGCGGTGATGGTGAAACTCCCTGTGTTGCTGATGGTTAAGTTGTGAGACGCCAGCACGCCGTTGGTAAATGTTGGCGTAGTCCCACCGCCCGTAGCGAGGGTTCCCGTGGATGTAATTCCCACCGTGTTTCCGACCCCTGTAAAAGCCGTCACTGTATTATTGTTCGCATCCTGAGCTGTGACCTGGATGCTAAACGACGTACCAGCTGTCTGTGTACCGATGGCCCCTCCACCACCTGCCTCCACCAGGAAGTGATCCAGCGGTCCCGCATCCACCGTAAAGGAGTTCGACACGCCGGTTTCGCTGCCCGTTCCCAATCCCCCAGCGTCGTCTGTTGCCGTGATGGTAAAACTACCCGTATTGCTAATAGTGACGCCATGGGATGCCAGGACACCGTTGGTAAACGTTGCCGTAACACCACCCCCAGCGGACAAGGTTCCCGTGGAACTGATAGCTACTGCGTTCCCCAGACCGTCAAAACCCAATACCGTATTGTTGCCCGCATCCTGTGCTGTAATCCGAATATTAAAGGATACCGCCGCCGTCTGTGTCCCGATGGCTCCTCCTCCCGCTGCTTCCACCAAGAAGTGATCCAACGCCCCTGCGTCAACCGTGAAACTATTGGATACTCCATTCTCCGTGCCGCTTCCCAATCCTCCCGCACTATCCGTAGCCGTAATAGTGAAACTGCCAGCGTCGGAGATAGTTACATTGTGCGCCGCCAACACACCGTTGCTGAACAACCCTGTGGTCCCGCTGCCTCCTGACAGCGTCCCTGTGGAGCTGATCTCTACCGTATTCCCTGCACCGTCAAACGCCGTTACCGTGTTGTTATTCGTATCCTGCGCTGTCAGGCGGATATCAAAGGCCACCGCTGCGATCTGCGTCCCGATAGCTCCTCCACCCAGAGCCTCCACCAGGAAGTGATCCAACGTCCCTGGATCCACCGTGAACGAATTGGATACGCCACTCTCCGTCCCGGAACCCAAACCGCCGGCACTGTCCGTAGCCGTGATGGTGAAGCTACCCGTGTTGCTGATGGTCACGCTGTGGGAAGCGAGCACTCCAGTGGTAAACGCCGCCGTGGTACCGCTACCCGCTGAGAGGGCTCCCGTAGACGTGATCTCTACCGTATTGGCACCACCATTGAAGAACGTCATCGTATTGTTGTTGGCGTCCTCGGCTGTGATCTGGATATTAAATGACGCTCCGGCCGTCTGTGTCCCGATGGCGCCTCCGCCTGCCGCTTCCACCACGAAGTGGTCCAACGCTCCCGGATCCACCGTGAACGAATTGGATACACCAGTCTCAGTTCCGGACCCCAGTCCGCCGGCACTGTCTGTAGCCGTGATCGTGAAGCTACCCGTATTGCTGATGGTCACGCTCTGAGAGGTGAGTACTCCGTTGCTAAAGGTCGTGCTCGTCCCGGCACCTGCCGAGAGCGTACCGGTGGAACTGATCTCAACCGTGTTTCCCGCACCATCAAATGCGGTGACCGTATTGTTGCTCGAATCCTGAGCTGTGATTTGGATGTTAAACGATGTTCCCGCCGTCTGCGTTCCAATGGAACCACCACCCTGGGCTTCCACCAGGAAGTGATCCAGCGGCCCCGCATTCACCGGGAATGAATTGGAGACTCCGACCTCCGCACCAGTTCCCAACCCGCCTGCGCTGTCCGTCGCCGTGATAGTGAAACTACCCGTGTTGCTAATGGTCACGCTGTGGGAGGCCAGCACACCGCTAACGAATGCTGCTGTGGTACCGCCACCCGCTGACAAGGTTCCCGTCGAGCTGATTTCTACTGTGTTCCCAACGAAGTCAAAGGCAGTAACGGTATTATTGTTCGCGTCTTGGGCCGTAATCTGGATATTGAAGGAGACACCCGCAGACTGGCTTCCGATGGACCCTCCACCCTGGGCTTCGACCAGGAAGTGATCTAACGGCCCTGCATTGACCACAAACGAATTGGAACCACCGCTCTCGGTACCTGTGCCCAAGCCACCTGCGCTGTCCGTGGCCGTGATGGTAAAGGTTCCTGTGTTGGACATGGTAACGCTGTGAGAAGCCAGCAGGCCGTTCGTAAAGGGTAACGTTGTTCCGCTTCCGGCAGACAATGTTCCAGTAGAGCTAATTTCCGCCGTGTTGCCCAATCCCGTGAACGCCGTCACCGTATTGTTACTCGCATCCTGTGCCGTAATTTGAATGTTAAAGGATACGGCGGCCGTCTGGGTCCCGATGTTCCCACCTCCTTGAGCCTCCACCAGGAAGTGATCCAGGGCCCCAGGATCAACGGTGAAGGAGTTCGAGGTGCCGCTCTCCGTGCCCGTACCCAGTCCACCCGCACTGTCAGTGCCCGTGATGGTAAAACTACCCACGTTGCTGATGGTCACGCTATGGGAGACCAGCACACCGTTAGAAAATGCTGCCGTGGTGCCATTGCCCGCCGACAGGGTACCCGTGGAACTGATCTCCACCGTGTTGCCGGCTTCGTCAAACGCAGTAACGGTGTTGTTGTTGGTATCTTGAGCAGTGACTCGAATGTTGAACGCACTGCCCACCTGCTGGGTACCTATGGCTCCGCCGCCAACGGACTCTACCAGGAAGTGGTCCAGGGCGCCCGGATCAACGGTGAAGAAATTCGATACTCCGGTCTCCGTGCCACCACCAAGCCCGCCCACGCTATCCGTTGCCGTAATAGTAAAACTACCTGTGTCTGTTATCGTTACGCTATGAGAAGCCAGTACACCGTTGGTAAAGGTCGCCGTGGTCCCACTCCCGGCTGACAGGGTACCCGTAGAGCTGATCTCCGCCGTGTTGCCCGCACCGTCAAAGGCCGTTACCGTATTGTTGCTCGCATCCTGGGCGGTTAGCCGGATATTAAAGGCGATTCCTGCGGTCTGTGCTCCGATGGCTCCACCACCCACAGCCTCTACGAGGTAATGATCGAAGGCCCCGGGGTTCACCGTGAAGGAGTTTGACAACCCTGTCTCTGCTCCCGTCCCCAGGCCGCCGGCACTGTCCGTCGCGGTGATCGTAAAGCTACCTGAATCACTGATGGTCACACTGTGGGAGGCCAGCACACCGCTGGTGAACGTCGCCGTGGTCCCACTCCCGGCTGACAGNNCAGTACACCGTTGGTAAAGGTCGCCGTGGTCCCACTCCCGGCTGACAGGGTACCCGTGGAGCTTATCTCCGCCGTGTTACCCGCACCGTCAAAGGCCGTAACCGTATTGTTGCTCGAGTCTTGCGCAGTAATCTGGATGTTAAAGGCGCTGCCTGCCGTCTGCGTTCCAATGGCTCCGCCGCCCGCCGCTTCGACCAGGAAGTGATCCAAAGACGCCGCGTTAACTGTGAAGGAGTTGGAGACACCTGTCTCTGTACCCGTTCCCAGACCGCCCGCGCTGTCCGTAGCGGTAATCGTAAAGCTACCCGTATTGCTGATGGTCACGCTGTGAGACGCAAGCACACCATTGGTAAAAGTCGCCGTTGTGCCGCTTCCCGCCGACAGGGTGCCCGTGGAACTGATTTCTACGGTATTGTTGGTAAAGTCAAAGCTCGTTACCGTGTTGTTGCCAGCATCC
>JABAOE010010203.1_pt4 | contig 16987 bp, 20 predicted proteins | sample 7062141 | NCBI WGS metagenome assembly JABAOE01 (sample SAMN14538627, study PRJNA623070) | marine sediment metagenome | biome: marine biome [ENVO:00000428]; feature: marine pelagic biome [ENVO:01000023]; material: deep marine sediment [ENVO:00002113] | place: India: Gulf of Khambhat ... | reverse complement strand
GGCTACAACTTCGAGGACTCGATCCTCATCAGCGAGCGTGTGGTCAAAGAAGACGTCTATACTTCCGTTCACATCGAAGAGTTCGAATGCGTGTCCCGGGATACGAAGCTTGGTCCCGAGGAGATCACACGCGACATTCCCAACGTGGGCGATGAGGTCCTCAAAGACCTCGACGAGAGCGGCATCATCCGCATCGGTGCGGAAGTGGGACCGGGCGACATCTTGGTCGGCAAGATCACGCCCAAGGGTGAGAGCCAGCTTTCCCCCGAAGAAAAGCTCCTGCGCGCGATTTTTGGTGAAAAGGCCGGTGAAGTGCGCGACACCTCGCTCCGGGTACCTCCCGGTGTCGAAGGGACCGTGACCAGTGTCCGTATCTTCTCTCGCAAAGGCATGGGCAAAGACGAGCGCAGTAAGGTCATCGAGGATGAGGAAATCGATCGGCTGAAAAAGGATCAGGGGGACGAGGTCCGGATCATCCAAGAAAGCGCCATGAAGCGCGTCAAAAAGCTCCTGGTGGGGCGCGTAGCGTCGGCTCGCGTTTCGGATGACAACCGAAAAGTCCTTTTGAACAAGGGCAAAGAGATCACCGAAGAGGACCTGGACGAGATCCCGCGGGCGTACCTGGGTGACATCCGTGTGGATCATGAGTCCACGGAAAACGAGGTGAAGCGGGTTGTGGATGGGATGAACGAGCAAATCGATCTCATCAAGGTGGTCTTTCAGGATAAGATCAATCGCTTGAAAAGCGGTGACGAGCTTCCTCCGGGTGTCATCAAAATGGTGACGGTCCTCGTGGCCATTAAGCGGAAGCTCCAGGTGGGAGATAAGATGGCTGGGCGCCACGGCAATAAGGGCGTCATCTCTCGCATCATGCCGGAAGAGGACATGCCTTACCTCGAGGACGGGACCCCCGTGGACATCGTTTTGAATCCTCTTGGCGTTCCCTCCCGAATGAACGTAGGGCAGATTCTCGAGGCCCATCTGGGTTGGGCCACCCGCAAACTGGGAGACCAGATCGACAAGCTCCTCAATCATGGGAAAGCCGACGTCGACGGCTTGCGCAAGCACATGAAAGATTACTTGGGATCGAAGGAGGTCAGTGAATTTATCGATTCACTGAACGACCAGGAGGTCATCCGCTTGGGTCAAAAGTACCGTTCGGGAATACCTGTGGCCTCTCCGGTCTTCGATGGTAGCCGGGAGGAAGAAACTTTCCAACTGCTCAAGAAATCCGGGCTGCCGGTGGAAGGACAGACAAATCTGTACGACGGCCGGAGCGGACAATCCTTCGATCAGAAGGTAACCGTCGGGATGATGTACATGATGAAACTGCATCACTTGGTGGACGACAAAATTCACGCTCGTTCCACCGGCCCCTATTCACTCGTGACCCAGCAGCCTCTGGGTGGAAAGGCTCAGTTCGGCGGACAACGGCTGGGTGAAATGGAAGTATGGGCCCTGGAGGCCTACGGTGCTGCGTATACGCTTCAGGAGATGCTTACCGTCAAATCCGACGATGTCGCGGGGCGCACACGTATGTACGAAGGTATTTTTAAAGGAGACAACCTGTTGGAGCCGGGTCTGCCGGAATCTTTTAACGTTATGGTGAAAGAGCTCCAGAGTTTGTGCCTGGATGTTGAATTGATCGAAGGCGATAAGGGTCAGGCTTAGGAGGATCACGAATGGAAGAACTCTTTAATCTCTTCGAAAAACCCAAAAATCCGCTCAGTTTTAATGCCATCAGGGTGGCCCTCGCTTCTCCTGAAAAAATCCGATCCTGGTCCCATGGCGAGGTCAAAAAATCGGAGACCATCAACTACCGTACTTTTAAACCGGAACGGGATGGTCTGTTCTGCGCCAAGATCTTCGGTCCCACCAAGGACTATGAGTGCAACTGTGGAAAGTACAAGCGGATGAGGCACCGTGGCGTGGTGTGCGAAAAATGCGGAGTGGAAGTCATCCAATCCAAGGTGCGCCGGGAGCGCATGGGACACATTGAGCTGGCGACTCCCGTGGCTCACATCTGGTTCTTGAAAAGCCTTCCCAGTCGTATCGGCGCACTGCTGGATATGTCGCTAAAAGATCTTGAGAAGGTGCTTTACTTTGAATCCTACGTCGTCACCGACCCGGGCAACACTCCGTTGCAAGTCCAGGAACTTCTCACGGAGGCGCGTTATCGCAAAGCCATCGAGGAGTACGGTGCCACATTTACTGCTGAAATGGGTGCCGGGGCTATCCGTAAACTGCTCGCAGCGGTGGAAGCGGAAAAGCTCGCGGAAGAGCTCCGGGTAGAAATGCGTGAGACCAATTCTGAAGTTCGCCGCAAAAAAGTGGCCAAGCGGCTCAAGGTAGTCACCGCCTTCAAAAACTCCGGCAACCGGCCAGAGTGGATGATTTTGGAATGTGTTCCAGTCATTCCACCGGACCTGCGACCCCTGGTGCCCCTCGACGGCGGACGTTTTGCCACCTCGGATCTCAACGACCTCTACCGGCGAGTCATCAATCGCAACAATCGTCTCAAGAGACTCATGGAGCTGAGCGCCCCGGACATTATCATCCGCAACGAGAAACGCATGTTGCAAGAAGCCGTGGATGCCATGTTCGACAACGGTCGGCGGGGCAGGGCCATTACTGGACCCAATCGCAGGCCTCTCAAGTCGTTGAGTGACATGCTCAAGGGTAAGACGGGACGTTTCCGTCAGAACCTGCTGGGCAAACGTGTGGATTATTCGGGCCGCTCCGTGATCGTCGTTGGGCCGGAACTGAGACTTCATCAGTGCGGTTTACCCAAAAAGATGGCCCTCGAGCTCTTCAAGCCCTTCATATACAACAAACTGGAAGAGCGAGGTCTGGTGACAACCATCAAGAGCGCCAAGAAGATGGTGGAAAAGGAACGCTCTGAGGTTTGGGATATCCTCGATGAGGTAATTCGAGAGCACCCGATTCTGTTAAACCGCGCCCCGACGCTTCACCGTCTGGGTTTTCAGGCCTTCGAACCCATCCTGATTGAGGGTAAGGCGATACAGCTTCATCCGTTGGTCTGTGCCGCTTACAACGCGGACTTTGACGGAGACCAGATGGCGGTGCACGTTCCTTTGTCCGTAGAGGCTCAGGTGGAAGCCCGGGCGTTGATGATGTCCACCAATAACATCCTGTCGCCGGCCAATGGCAAGCCGATCATCGTTCCCACCCAGGACATCGTCCTGGGCCTGTACTATATGACTCGCGAGCGGGTCAACGCCAAGGGTACCGGACGTGTCTATACCAGCCCGAGGGAGGTTCGCATCGCCTTTGACCACGGGGAGGCGGATCTGCAGGCGCGGATTACGGTCCGAATGAACGGCGAGAGGTTGAATACCACGGTGGGTCGGGTGCTCCTATACGAAGTTGTCCCGCCCATGATTCCGTTCAGCGAAGTGAACCGGGTCATGAAGAAAAAGGAGCTGGGAAATCTCATTGACCTGAGCTATCGCCTGGCGGGCAACAAGGCGACGGTCATTCTCGCGGATCGCTTGAAGGACGTGGGTTACGAGTTCGCCACCCGGGCGGGTGTCTCCATTGCCCTCAAGGATATGATGATCCCGGCGGGTAAAGAGCAGCTGCTCAACGGTGCCTATGGAGATGTGCGGGAGATCGAGGAGCAGTACAAGAACGGTCTTATTACCGACGGTGAACGTTACAACAAAGTCGTAGACATCTGGGCGGAGGTGACGGACCGGATCGCCGACGAGATGTTGCGGGATCTGGCCACGGAAACCGTCACGGATGAGCAGGGCAAGAAACTTACCGTGCCGAGCTTCAACCCCATCTTCATGATGGCTGATTCCGGAGCCAGAGGCAGCGCGCAGCAGATTCGGCAGTTGGCGGGTATGCGAGGTTTGATGGCCAAACCTTCGGGGGAAATCATCGAAACCCCCATTACCGCCAATTTCCGTGAAGGACTGACCGTCTTGCAGTACTTCATCTCCACGCACGGTGCAAGAAAAGGTCTCGCGGATACGGCTCTGAAGACCGCCAACTCGGGTTATCTCACCCGGCGGTTGGTGGATGTGGCCCAGGATTCCGTTATCAGCGAGGATAACTGCGGCACTCTCGATGGCATCGAAATCACACCGCTGATGGAGGGTGGCGAGATCATCGAGCCCCTGGGGGATCGCGTGCTTGGCCGTGTGGCTTTGGAAGATGTCAAGGATCCCTATTCGGGTAATGTGATCGTCAAAGCCAATCAGGAAATCGATGAAGATCTGGTTAAGAGTATCGAAGATGCCGGCCTGGAGCGCATCAGGATCCGGTCGGTGCTGACCTGTCAATCCAAGCGGGGCGTCTGTGTCATGTGTTATGGCCGGGATCTTGCTCGGGGTCACATGGTTAACCTGGGTGAGGCCATCGGCGTGGTGGCAGCGCAATCCATCGGTGAGCCCGGCACGCAGCTCACTATGAGAACATTTCATATCGGTGGAACCGCGAGCCGCAGGGCGGAACAGACCACCCTGGAAGCGCGCAACGAGGGTTATCTCAAGTTCATCAACGTCAATACCGTGGAGTCCAAGAGCGGTGATCTCGTGGTCATGAGTCGCAACAGCGAGATTGCTATTGTGGATTATCCGGAAGGTAAAGACAAAGGCAGAGAAAGGGAACGGGAACGCTACACGATTGTGTACGGTGCAAGGTTAAAGAAAAAGGACGACGCCAAGGTCAAAGCGGGAGAGCTGATCGCGGAGTGGGATCCTTACACCGTTCCCATCATCACCGAGGTCGGAGGCGAGGTAAAGTTTGGAGATATCGTAGAGGGCGCAACCATGGAGGAAAAGGTGGACGAACGGACGGGTTTGTCTACAAAGGTCATCATCGAGTTCAAGGATGTCGACAAACGCCCGCGTATCTCGATTAAAGACAAGGCGGGAAAAACCTCGCGTCTATCCGCGACCACAGAAGCCCGTTACCTTTTGCCTGTGGGTGCTCATATCCATGTCCAGGAGGGTCAGACCATCTCGGCAGGCGACGTGCTGGCGAAGATACCACGAGAGACCACCAAGACGAAGGATATTACCGGTGGCTTGCCTCGGGTGGCGGAACTGTTCGAAGCACGCAAGCCGAAAGAGTTTGCCGTGATCAGTGAGATTGACGGCGCCGTGTCCTTTGGCAAAGACACCAAGGGCAAACGCAAAGTGGTGGTCACGCCGGATGTCGGAGAGCCCAGGGAATACCTGATTCAAAAAGGCAAGCACATCAGCGTACACGAAGGGGACCGGGTCAAGGCCGGTGAGCCTCTCATGCAGGGGTCGTCGAATCCCCATGACATCCTCAATATTCTGGGTGAAAAGGCGTTGGCCAAATACCTCGTGGATGAAGTTCAGGAAATCTATCGACTGCAGGGAGTGCGGATCAACGATAAGCACATCGAGGTGATCGTCCGGCAGATGCTCCGTCGCGTGCGCATCAAGGAAGTGGGCGATACGGACTTCCTGGTGGGGGACCAGGTGGAGAAATGGGACTTCGAAGAGGAAAACCAGAGGGTTTTGGGCAAGAAGGGCAAACCGGCAGTGGCGGAACCGCTCCTGTTGGGAATCACCAAAGCCTCACTGTCCACCGGAAGTTTTATTTCAGCAGCCTCCTTCCAGGAAACCACCAAGGTGCTAACGGAGGCGGCCATCCACGGTAAAGTCGACCCACTGATTGGCCTCAAGGAAAACGTCATCATGGGTAAGCTGATACCTGCCGGTACCGGCTTGGCTGAGTATGGCCACGCGGAGTTGGAGGTGGAGGAGCCGGAGCTGGATGAAACGTCGGTTTCGGACGCCGAGGTGGCCTAATCGGTTGACATTATGGGGGTTTTTGCTGTACGTTGCGAAGTTTGTAAATTCAAAGGAAAGTTGAGTTAACTTAGCGTTTTTATGCCGACTATCAATCAATTGGTTCGCTCCGGCCGTCAGTTACAGCGGAGGAAAAATACGGCACCTGCCCTGCAGGGATGCCCTCAGAAACGGGGAGTCTGTATCCGGGTCTACACTTCCACCCCAAAGAAGCCCAATTCGGCGCTTCGAAAGGTGGCTCGAGTGAGGTTGACCAATGGGATCGAAGTGACTTCTTACATTCCTGGTGTGGGACACAACCTGCAGGAACACTCGGTGATTTTAACTCGCGGGGGCAGGGTCAAGGACCTGCCCGGTGTTCGCTACCACATTATCCGTGGCACCCTGGATTCCATAGGAGTCCAGGACCGTCGCCAGGGACGGTCCAAATACGGCGCAAAGAAACCGAAGTAAGCTTATGCCACGCAAAGGTGAAGTTAGACGAAGAGATATTTTGCCGGACCCGAGGTACGGGGACAAGCTCGTGGCAAAGTTTATCAACACCATGATGATAGGTGGCAAAAAGAGTGTACTGGAAGGGGTCTTTTACGGATCGCTGGATCTCATTGCATCCAAGACCAAGGGAGATGGCCTGGGAGTTTTTAAGCAGGCTGTGGAGAATACCCGGCCGACCGTTGAGGTGCGGTCCCGGCGGGTGGGCGGCGCAACGTATCAGGTCCCCGTTGAGGTTCGTCCTCAGCGTCGGATCTCCCTGAGTATTCGCTGGCTCATCCAGGCTGCCCGGTCACGAAGCGAGAAATCCATGGAGGAGAAGCTGGCGGCGGAGTTTATTGACGCCGCAAACCAGCGGGGAAACGCGATCAAGAAGAAGGAAGATACGCATCGTATGGCGGAGGCAAATCGCGCCTTTGCTCATTACCGGTGGTAGGTGAATTGGAGGAATCCGAAGGGATAAAGGAGGCGGCTGGACCGCCTTCTTTTTTTGTCTAACGATTTGAACTTATGGCTAGAGACCTTGGATTAGAAAAGTCGCGCAATATAGGCATCATGGCCCATATTGACGCCGGGAAGACCACCACCACCGAACGCGTCCTCTACTATACGGGGATCACCTACAAGATCGGTGAGGTGCATGATGGCACGGCGACCATGGATTGGATGCAGCAGGAACAGGAGCGGGGTATCACCATCACATCGGCAGCCACCACTTGTTCCTGGCGCGACCATCGCATCAACATCATCGATACGCCAGGTCACGTAGATTTTACCATTGAGGTGGAAAGATGCCTGAGGGTGTTGGACGGTGCGGTGGCGGTGTTCGATTCCGTCGGTGGCGTGGAGCCCCAGTCGGAGACGGTATGGCGGCAGGCGGATAAGTACCGGGTGCCAAGGATCGCGTTTGTCAACAAAATGGATCGGGTAGGGGCGGATTTCTTCCGGGTGGTGGAGATGATGAAAGATCGTCTCGGCACCAACCCGCTAGCGGTTCAGCTGCCCATCAAGTTGGACGATAATTTCACGGGTGTGGTTGACCTTCTGAAGATGAACGCGGTGGTTTGGGATGACGAGAGTTTGGGGGCGAAGTTTCGGGTCGTGGACATCCCGGACGGGCTGAAGGCCCAAGCGAATGAGTATCGAGAGAAAATACTCGAGGCGGTGTCCGACGTCGACGACAAGATCATGGAGAAGTACTTGGGCGGGGAGGAAGTCACCGAAACAGAGCTCCGCCAGGCCATACGCAAAGGAGGTCTGGAGCTAAAATTGGTGCCTGTGTTGTGTGGTTCCGCGTTCCGGAACAAAGGGGTGCAGCCCCTCCTCGACGCTGTAGTCGATTACCTTCCCTCACCCTTGGATGTCCCACCGGTTCAGGGGGTTCATGCCGTATCCCAAAAGGAAGAAGAGAGAAAGCCCACCGCGGACAGTCCATTTTCCGCACTGGCCTTCAAGATCATGACGGATCCCTACGTAGGTACTCTCGCCTTCTTCCGTGTCTACTCGGGAGTCTTATCCGGCGGTTCTTATATCTACAACTCCACTAAAGACAGAAAAGAACGCATCGGTCGGCTGCTCAAAATGCACGCCAACAAGCGGGAGGAGCTCAAAGAGGTTTGCGCTGGCGACATCGCAGCCGCCGTGGGGTTAAAGAGCACCACCACCGGTGACACCCTCTGCGACGAGGCATCTCCGATCATTCTCGAGTCTATCGAGTTCCCGGAACCGGTCATTTCCATTGCCATCGAACCCAAGAGCAAGGCCGACCAGGAAAAGTTAGGGCTCACTTTGCAAAAATTGGCGACGGAGGATCCTTCCTTCCGCGTGCGGACGGATGAGGAAACAGGGCAGACGATCATTTCCGGTATGGGAGAACTGCATCTGGAAATTATCGTGGACCGGCTCCTCAGGGAGTTCAACGTTGGTGCCAACGTCGGGCGGCCTCAGGTGGCGTACAAAGAAACCATTCGAAAGACCATCGAGAAGGAAGGCCGATTTGTCCGCCAGACCGGTGGTAGGGGACAGTTCGGGCATGTCTACCTTCGGGTCGAGCCGAGACCCGCCGGTGGAGGTTTTGAATTTGTCGATGCGGTCAAGGGAGGCAATATTCCGCGGGAATACATACCGGCGGTGGAAAAAGGAGTGCGGGAAGCCATGGACACAGGCACTCTCGCCGGGTACCCCATGGTGGACGTTGGGGTTACATTACTGGACGGAAGTTATCATGAGGTGGACTCCTCGGAGATCGCCTTCAAAATTGCGGGCTCCATGGCCTTTAAAGAAGCAGTGGCAAAGGCGGGTCCCGTTTTGCTAGAACCGGTGATGGCGGTAGAGGTTGTGGTGCCGGAGGAGTTTATGGGTGAGGTCATTGGCGACGTCAGTTCGCGCCGCGGTAAGGTGCTGGGAATCGATTCCCGCCCTGCGGCGAAGGCTGTGGAAGGGCGCGTTCCCCTGGCGGAGATGTTTGGTTACGCCACTGACCTTAGGTCGATGACCCAGGGGAGGGCTACGTATACCATGCAGTTCTCCCACTACGAGCAGGTTCCCACCTCCATTTCAGAGGAAATTAGTGCTAAGGCTGTGGGAACTTAACCAACGTTGAGGATTTTCAGTGAATGAGAAAATACGCATACGGCTCAAAGCCTACGATTATCGAGTCCTAGACCAATCGGTCGGGGAAATCGTTGAAACGGTAAAGCGCACGGGTGGAAGGGTCGCGGGTCCGATCCCATTGCCCACACGCATCGAGCGATTCACGGTTAATCGATCTCCCCACGTGGACAAGAAGTCGAGAGAGCAGTTTGAGATCCGGACCCACAAGAGGCTGCTGGATATAGTGGAACCCACCCAGCAGACCATTGACGCTTTGGGAAAATTGGATCTGGCCGCAGGTGTGGATGTGGAAATCAAGTTGCAATAAGGGAATAAAAAGGCTCACAAAGAATTCTCGCGCAAAGACGCTAAAAGCTAGAAGGACGCAAAGTTTAGAGAGACCGGAAAGAATCTAAAATCCAAAATCGAATATCTAAATTGAATTAACATGAATGGCATCATTGGAAAAAAAGTCGGCATGACCCAGGTCTATAGCGATGACGGTAACCTGGTCCCGGTTACGGCCATCCAGGCGGGTCCTTGTGTGGTGGTTCAGAAGAAAGAAAAATCCAAAGACGGGTATGACGCTCTCCAGCTCGGGTTCGGTTCGAAGAAAAATCAGCGGGTCAACAAGCCCCAGCAGGGACACATGACCAAAGCGGGAAAAGGGGCATTTGCCGTTTTAAACGAGTTCCGTTCGGCAGATGTGTCGTCCTATGAAGTGGGACAGGAAATCAAATTGTCGGATCTGTTCAAAGCAGGGGATCGAGTAGACGTCACGGGAACCTCCAAGGGCAAAGGCTATGCCGGCGTGATGAAGCGCTGGGGCTTTGGTGGATTCCCGGGTTCCCACGGAACCCACGAATATTTTCGGCATGGGGGCGCCATCGGTAACCGTTCGTATCCCGGACGGGTGTTTCGAGGAAAAAGAATGGCGGGCCAGCTAGGGAACGAAAAAGTTTCCGTCCAGAATCTCGAGGTGGTCCAGATTCGTGAGGACTCGCACCTGCTTTTGGTCAGGGGGGCGGTCCCGGGAGCGAAGCGCGGTATCCTGTTGATTCGCCCCACGGTGAAGAGGAAATAGTCATGGCAGCGCAGGTCATCCACCCCCAGCTTCAAGAAAGTATTTTCCGAGTTCCCATACGTCCAAGCCTCCTGCATCAGGTGGTGATGATGCAACTGAGCGGCCGCCGGACAGGGACGGCCTCCACCAAAACGAGGGGCATGGTTCGAGGTAGCGGCAGGAAACCCTGGCGACAGAAGGGGACGGGCCGGGCCCGCGCCGGTAGCGTTAGATCACCCATCTGGGTCGGCGGCGGCACCGTTTTTGGTCCACATCCCAGAGACTACTCTTACCGTATGCCCAAAAAGGCGCGCAAGGAAGCTTTGCTCACTGCCTTGAGTCTCAAGTTGCAAGAAGAAAAGATCATTGTCGTGGATAAGATCGAACTTGCCGAGATGAAAACCAAGGAGATGAAAAAGACCCTGGCCGATTTAGGCGTGGAAAGCGCGCTGATTGTTATCCCCGCGCCGGATGAAAGGATCGAACGCTCGGCACGTAACCTGGCTACGGTCAAAGTCCTGCGGGCACAGGGGCTCAATGTGTACGATATTCTTTGCTATAAGCATCTGATTTTAACGGAGCAATCTTTGAAAGCCATCGAAGAAAGATTGGCGCCCGCGCAGACCGGTGCTGAGGTGAGCGGCTGAGTTCAAAGAAGGGGAAGCTCTTGAGTTTGGAGACGTGGGTATGAGAGAGGCAGAAGAGATCATAAAAGCGCCTTTGATTACGGAAAAGGGTTCTTTACTGAGCGAAAAATCGAATCAGGTCCTGTTTAGGGTTCGGCCTGATGCCAACAAGATCGAGATCAAGAAAGCAGTGGAAGAACTCTTCAAGGTAACCGTGATCCAGGTAAGGACCAACCGACAACTCGGAAAAATGCGCCGTATGGGGCGGAATATGGGACGTCTCCCTCTGTGGAAAAAAGCATACGTGACGCTCAAGGAAGGAGACCGGATAGACTTTTTCGGCGGGGCTTAATTTAGAGCCGGTGTCCGAATGTTCCAGCCGGGAACCAAAAACGATGCCTATTAAAAACTTCGCACCCACCTCTCCAGGAAGACGGCTCTCCACGGGGTTTACCTTCGAGGAGATTACCAAGTCGAAGCCGGAGAAACACCTGGTGCACCAGCTCAACCGGAGCGGTGGTCGAAACAGCGCGGGGAGAATTACCAGTCGCCATCGAGGCGGTGGTCACAAGCGCCTTTATCGGATGATTGACTTCAAACGCAACAAGTTTGGGGTTCCCGCCCGGGTGGAGGCCATCGAATATGATCCTAACCGCTCCGCTCGTATCGCCTTGCTCTGTTATACGGACGGTGAGCGTCGGTATATTCTCGCGCCGGACCAGCTACGGGTGGGAGATCCCGTCATGGCGGGAACAGAAGGGGTAGACATCAAACCGGGTAATTCCCTGCCCATGAAGTTTATCCCGGTGGGCACGGTCCTTCATAATATCGAGCTCAAGATCGGCAAGGGAGGCCAATTGGTCCGGAGTGCAGGTGGGGGGGCTCAGTTGATGGCCAAGGAAGGTTCCTATGCTTTGCTGAAACTCCCATCCGGGGAGCTTCGCAACGTCCTGGTGGAGTGCCGCGCCACCATCGGCCAGGTGGGCAATATCGAGCATGAAAACGTTTCTCTTGGCAAAGCGGGAAGGGCTCGGTGGATGAGGAAGCGGCCGGCGTCCCGCGGCATTGCGAAAAACCCCGTCGACCATCCCCATGGCGGAGGAGAAGGCCGGTCCAAGGGGAATCATCCCATGACCCCCTGGGGTAAGCCCACCAAGGGTTACAAGACGAGAAAAAGACAACTCTCGGACAAGTACATTGTCAGAAGGAGAGAAAGGCGTAGATAGCGATGGCACGCTCGGTAAAAAAAGGTCCCTTCGTGGACGATCATTTGAAAAAGAAAATCGAGGCGATGAACCAGACCAACGATAAAAAGGTACTGAAGACCTGGTCCCGCCGCTCCACCGTGACCCCCGAAATGATCAGCCACACCATTGCGGTGCACAATGGCAGGAAATTCATTCCTGTCTATGTGACGGAGAATATGGTAGGCCATAAACTGGGTGAGTTTGCGCCGACCCGCACCTTCTATAGTCACGCTGGCGACCGCAAGGGCCAGGCCAAGGAGACGGTTGCAGCGCCGGTGGCGGCCCCCAGAGCTCCGGCGGGAGGTGGCGGCGCTGCGGGGTAACCTGCGGTTTTTAGAGCTATGGAAACGCGCGCTGTAACAAAATATCTCCGGGTCTCACCCCGAAAAGTACGTTTGGTGGTGGATCAGATTCGTGGAAAAGAGGTGGACACGGCTCTCAACATCCTGAAGTTCACCCCCAAACGCTCTGCGGCCATGGTGAGTAAAGTTCTGCGTACGGCCATCGCCAACGCCGAGAACACTCAGAGCGTGGACGTGGATCGGCTATACGTGAAGCAGGTGAAGGTAGACGAGGGTGGTATGTGGCGGCGGTTTATGCCCAGGGCCCAGGGCCGCGCCACACGAATACGGAAACGGCTGAGCCACATTACCATCATCATCGACGAGAGGACTTGAACCCTATGGGTCAGAAAACGCATCCAAAAATTTTTCGGGTTGGTGTCATCGAATCGTGGGATTCGAAGTGGTACGCCGACCGTGATTACCCTCAGCTCCTGCATGAGGACTTCAAAGTCAAAAAATTTATCAAGGGTCGGCTGTTCCATGCAGGAATATCAAAAATTGAGATTGAGCGGGCCACCAACAAAGCGAAGATCAACATCCACACGGCCCGACCTGGAATCGTTATCGGAAAGAAGGGCGCCGAGATCGAGAAGTTAAAAGAGGAGCTTGCCCAGCTCTCGAAGCGGGAAGTATTCATCAATATTCATGAAGTGCGGCGGCCGGATCTGGATGGCCAGCTGGTGGCGGAAAACGTCGCCCTGCAGCTTCAGAGGCGTGTAGCCTTTCGTCGTGCAATGAAAGAGAGCGTGTCCCGTGCCCTACGCATGGGGGCCCAGGGAATCCGGGTGCAGTGCGCGGGACGGTTAGGTGGCGCTGAAATTGCCCGTACCAATTGGTATCGGGAAGGGCGTGTGCCACTGCACACCTTGCGTGCGGATGTGAGTTACGGATTGGCAGAGGCCCAGACCACCTATGGTGTCATTGGAGTGAAGGTTTGGATCTTTCGCGGCGAGGTATTAACGGAGGAAGAAGAACAGCAGAAAGCCGCCTTGGGCGCTTAGTAACTTAGCTGTCAGTTAACAGTTCTCAGCCGTCAGCTGGATCTTGGGTTTTTGCTGAAAGCTGAAGCCTGACGGCTTGGATTTGAAAATATGTTAGAACCTAAAAAAGTCAAACACCGCAAAATCCAGAAAGGGAGACGACCGGGAATGGCCTTGAGAGGATCGTCCCTGGCGTTTGGCGATTACGGACTCAAGTCCATCGGCCGTGGGTGGATTACCGCAAGGGAAATCGAAGCGGCTCGTATCGCTCTCACCCGTTTCCTGAAGCGCGGGGGAAAGGTCTGGATACGAATCTTCCCGGATAAGCCGATTACCAAAAAGCCGGCGGAAGTGCGGATGGGCAAGGGAAAAGGGGCCCCGGAGAGTTGGGTAGCCGTGATCAAACCCGGGAGGATCCTCTTTGAGATGGAGGGAGTCCAGACAGATGCGGCCCGTGAGGCCTTTCGCTTAGCCTCCCATAAAATTTCGCTGCCAACCAAGTTCGTGCGGCGTGGAGTCATCTAGGCGGTATGGAAACCAAAGAAATCCGGGAAATGAAACCCGAAGAGATCCTCCAGAAGAGACGGGAGCTCAAACAACAGATCTTCCATCTCAGATTGAGCCGCAGTGCCGGGCGGCTGGAGAGTCCCGTCAAGTTAAAGCAGACCAGGCGGGACCTGGCACGATTGGAAACAGTCTTACGAGAAAAGGAATTAGCTGAACTCGAGGCCAAAGCAGGATGAATCAAAGAACGAATAAAAAGGTTCGTGAGGGGCGGGTCACCAGCAATCGGATGCAGAAGACCGTGGTGGTAACTATTGAAAGGAACGTGCTTCACACCAGGTACAAGAAATACCTTAGGCGCAAGACTACGGTTAAAGCACATGATGAAAACAACGAGTGTCAGATCGGTGATCGTGTGCTGATCGTTGAGTGCCGCCCGTTGAGCCGAGACAAATGCTGGCGGGTCCGACGGATTATCGAACGCAATATTTCGGGAACGACGGACGTGGCAACGGATCTGGGAGAATCGGGTCCCTCTCCAGCGGCTTAAGTCATTTGAGATAAGGATGCAGAGAAATGATTCAGATGAGTACAATGCTGGATGTAGCGGACAACTCGGGGGCACGCAGGGTCCAGTGTATCCGGGTGCTTGGAGGCACCCGGCGAAGGTACGCCTCCATCGGGGATATTATAGTGGTCGCCGTCAAGGAGGCCATACCTAACTCGAAGGTCAAAAAAGGCGCAGTCATGAAAGCGGTGGTGGTTCGTACGGCGAAGGAGATCGGTCGGCCGGAGGGCAGCTATATCCGATTTGACAATAACTCCGCAGTGCTGATTGATAACCAAAAGGAGCCGGTGGGGACCCGGATCTTCGGCCCCGTGGCCCGTGAACTTCGGGCGAAGAAGTTTATGAAGATCATTTCCCTCGCGCCTGAGGTGATTTGAAATGGCCATACAGCTTCGCAAGAACGATAACGTGATGATCATCACGGGCAAGGAAAGGGGAACGACAGGAAAAGTCCTCAAAGTCCTGGCGGAGAAGGACCGCGCCATTATTGAACGGCTCAATCTGGTTAAGAGGCACACCAAACCACGGGGTCCCCAGCAACCCGGCGGGATCCTGGAAAAGGAAGCGTCCATTCACCTGTCCAATTTGATGCTCATGTGTGACCGGTGTAACGCCCCGGTTCGGTTTGGACACAAGGTTTTGGCAGACGGAAATAAGGTGAGAATTTGTCGCCGTTGCGGCGAAACCATCGATTAAAGGAAGTCATGGCACGTTTGCAGGAAAGGTATCGAGAACAGGTGGTCCCCGCGTTGATGAAGGAGTTCGGGTACAAGAACCGGCACCAGGTGCCCCGCCTGGAAAAGATCACGATAAACGTCAGCATGGGTGAGGCAATTCAGAATATAAAGGTGCTCGACACAGCGGTGGCAGAGTTGGCAGCCATCAGCGGTCAAAAACCTGTGATCACCCGGGCCAGAAAAGACATTTCGAACTTCAAGCTTCGAAAGGGAGTTCCCATCGGGTGTATGGTAACCCTGCGGCGGGAGCGAATGTATGAGTTCTTGGACCGGTTGATTCATGTCGCCTTGCCCCAGGTGAGGGATTTCAGGGGGCTGTCGGCCCGGTCCTTTCAAGGACGCGGAGATTACTCGCTGGGTATCAGAGAGCAAATTATCTTTCCGGAAATCCCGGTGGATTCCGTGGAGAAGGTTCATGGGCTCACTGTGTCCATCGTCACCTCCGCGAATACGGATCAAGAAGGTAGGGCGTTACTGACACAATTGGGAATGCCCTTTGCCGCTTAGAATTTGAGGAATATTGAGATGGCTAAAAAGTGTCTCCGAGTAAAAGCCGAACGGGCTCCAAAATTCAAAGTCAGGTCCTACAACCGATGCCCTCTTTGCGGTCGTCCGCGGGCGTTTTATCGCAGGTTCCGTATGTGCCGGATTTGTTTGAGGGATCATGCGCGTCGGGGGGAGATCCCAGGGCTGATCAAGGCAAGTTGGTAGGCGGGACAATCCTATGGCAATGACGGATCCAATCGCAGATATGTTGACCCGAATTCGTAACGGGGGGCGCGCGCATCACCGTGAGGTGGAAATTCCATGGTCCCGCGTCAAAGAAAGCATGGCCCGGCTATTGATGGAAGAAGGCTATATTCAGGATGTAAAGAAGGCCAAGCCCAAGGATAGTGTAGGCGAGGTCCTGCGTATCCAGCTCAAGTTTGACAAAGACGACAAGCCCGTCATTAGCGGGATCAAACGGGTCAGTCGACCGGGACGAAGGGTTTATGTAGGCAATAAGGAAATCCCCATGGTCCGGCGGGGGCTGGGGATCAATCTCCTTTCCACTCCAAAAGGTATTTTGGTGGATCGACAGGCTCAAAAATCGGGAGTCGGTGGAGAGTTGCTCTGTTCCATTTGGTAAAGGCGGGTTAGGTATCATGTCACGAATTGGAAAAGCCCCTCTTTTGGTACCTGATGGCGTCAAGGTGACGTTGGGCGATGGCTCCGTGAGTGTGGAAGGGCCCAAAGGGAAGCTCATGACCCGGGTCCCGGAAACCATCGCGGTCAAAGTGGAGGGTAAGGAATTGACCGTGACGCGTGGGACCAACGCTCCAAACGACCGCGCCCTTCATGGATTGACCCGTAAACTCATCGGCAACATGGTGCATGGGGTGAGTCAAGGTTTTCAGCGAGTGCTGGAGATCAACGGGGTCGGGTACAAGGCCGAAGTCAGCGGTCAGAAGTTGAATCTAACCCTGGGTTTTTCTCATCCCATCGAGTTTCCGCTTCCACAGGGGGTCACGGCGAAGGTAGATCGGCAGACGCTGATCACTTTAGAGTCGTTCGATAAGCAGATCCTGGGCGAGACGGCCGCCAGGATACGAAGCCTGAAGTCTCCGGAACCCTACAAGGGTAAAGGGATCAAATACCAGGAAGAGTTCATTCGCCGAAAAGCCGGTAAAGCCGTCGGCGCGTCCAGTTAACTTCGGCAAACGGGGAATACCATGCTCAGCTATGGAAGAGTTCAGGGCCGTGGGCGAAGACAGAAGAGGGTTCGCAAGAAAATCCAGGGGACCGACACTTGTCCACGGGTATGTGTGTTTCGCAGCAATAAACATATCTATGCTCAGGTCATCTCGGATGAAAAGGGAGCTACTCTGGTTTCCATCTCCACCATGTCCAAAGATATGAAAAGTGCGGTGGCGAAAGACAAAGGTGTTGAGGCGGCCAAAAAGGTGGGAACGCAACTGGCTGAGGCGTGCAAAGGTAAAGGAATCAGTAACGTCATTTTTGATCGTAATGGTTTTCTCTTC
>JABAOE010013674.1_pt7 | contig 16990 bp, 21 predicted proteins | sample 7062141 | NCBI WGS metagenome assembly JABAOE01 (sample SAMN14538627, study PRJNA623070) | marine sediment metagenome | biome: marine biome [ENVO:00000428]; feature: marine pelagic biome [ENVO:01000023]; material: deep marine sediment [ENVO:00002113] | place: India: Gulf of Khambhat ... | reverse complement strand
CGCCGCGGCCGCCGCCGACGTCGTCGTCAGCACCGTGGCCCTCGGTACGCCGTTCGGCGAGGTGACCGTGGAGAATCCCGAGGTCCCCGGGGGCGTCGAGGTCGTCCCGGTGCCGGTGAGGGAGGACACGCTGGAGGAGATCGCGGTCGGCACCGGCGGTCGGTTCTTCCGCACGGAGTCGATCGACGAGTTGGCCGACGTCTACCGCGACGTGGGAACCACCCTCGGCGAGGAACCCGTCGACCACGACGTGACCGACTGGTTCGTGGGCGCGGCGCTGGTGGCGGCACTGCTCACCGCCGCACTCAGCCTCCGCTGGTTCCAGCGGCTCCCCTAGGCGTCGGGGTCCCGGTCCTCGGGGGGCGGGCTCGGATGGGTGTCGGGTCGCCAGTCGTCGCGGTCCTCGACGCCGCGGGCCCGGGGCCGGTCCTGCCAGGTGCGGGTCGGCCGACTCCTCGTCGTGCCGGGTCGCAGCCCCGCCCCGACGGGACGGCCGCCGGCGAACCACGCGATGACCCCGACCGGCGGGATCAGCACCACGAGGAAGAGCCACACCACCTTCGGAAGGTTGCGGATGAGCATCTCGTCGGTGGTGATCACGTCGAGCACGGCGAACAGCCAGACCGCGAACATGACCAGCCCGACCGCCGTGGGAAGGAGGAGACGGATCATCGCGGGCAGTGTCGCATCCGCACCTCGTCCTTGCACGGATCGGACGGGAGGGGGGCGATCTCCCCGGTGACCTCGAAGCCACACCTCTCGTAGAGACGCTGCGCCGGGTCGTTGTCGCGGGTCACCCACAGCTGCACCTCCGCCGGGTGGGCGAAATCGACCACGGCGGCCACGAGCGCCGCCCCGACTCCCCGACCCCGGGCCGCCGGTGCGGTCCACATCGACACGAGCTCGACCACGTCGGCATCGGACCGGAAGGCGGCAACCAGACCGATGGGGTCGGGCGTGCCCCCGTCGAACGCGAAGAAGGTGACGCGGTCGGACCCGACCGAACCCTCTGCCGCCCGCCCCGCCCAGAAGGTGTCGGCAAGCGCCGCCTCCCGCGCGTGCGTACTGGCGAACGCCGAGGGCGAGTCGAGCAGCGCAGTGAGACGAAGGTCGCGCAGCACCGGGCCCTCGTGGTTCTCGATCCGGCGCACGGTGATCCCCATCGCTCCATGGTGGCCCGGCGAGCAGTTCGTTGCCGCATGTTCGGTCGACGAAACCGGACGGCCGCCCGTGTCGCCGGGCCGGCCGGTTGACGGCGGCCGGCGCGGTGGGAAAGCTCGACGGATGGCCGATCTCCTCATCACCGGCAGCACCGTGGTCGACGGCACCGGCGCGCCCGGCCGGCGGGCCGACGTCGCCGTCACCGACGGGCGGATCACCGCGGTCGGCGACCTCGCGGAAGAGTCGGCGAGCCGGGTCGTCGACGGCACGGGGCTGGTGACCGCCCCCGGCTTCGTCGACATCCACACCCACTACGACGCCCAGGTGTTCTGGGACCCGAGCGCCAGCCCCTCGCCGCTCCACGGCGTCACCACGGTGTTCGGCGGCAACTGCGGGTTCAGCCTCGCTCCGGCCGGGGAGGAGCACGCCCCCTACCTGATGGAGATGATGGCCCGGGTCGAGGGGATGCCCCTCGACGCGCTGAAGGCGGGCCTCACCTGGGACTGGGACGGGTTCGCCGACTGGTTGGGCCGGCTCGAGGGTCGCATCGGCGTCAACGCCGGTTTCCTGGTCGGGCACTCGGCGGTCCGGAGGGTGGTGATGGGTGAGGCCATGCACGAACCGGCCGACGCCGACCAGATCGCCCGGATGGCCGAGATCGTGCGCGAGGCCTGTGCGGCCGGCGGGATGGGCTTCTCCACCTCGACGTCGCCCACCCACAACGACGCCCAGGGCGACCCCGTCCCGTCCCGGGGAGCGAGCGACGAGGAGATCATCGCGCTCGCCGCCGCCGCCGGGGCGGTCCCGGGCACCCAACTCGAGATGGTGCTGGCCGGCACGGTCCAGGGGTTCACCGACGACGAGCGCGAGCTCATGGCCCGGATGTCGATCGCGGCCGACCGCCCGCTCAACTGGAACGTTCTCGGGGTGTCGTCGATGAACCCGGAGGGCCACGTCTCCCAACTCTCGGCCTCCGACCACGCCGCGGCGCGAGGTGGCCGGGTCGTCGCGCTGACGATGCCCCACACCATGAGGATCCGGCTGTCGTTCCTGTCGGGCTTCATCCTCGACGGCATGCCGGAGTGGGCCCCGGTGATCGGGCTGCCGCCGGGCGAACGCATGCAGGCACTCCGCGATCCCGCCGTACGGGCCCGCCTGCACGCCGGGGCCACGTCGGAAGAGGCCGGGGTCCTGGCCGGGCTCGCCCGATGGGACCGACTCCGGGTGGTCGAGGGGTTCACCGACGAGACCCGGGCCCTGGAGGGGCAGACGATCGGTGAGGTCATGGAGCGCCGCGGCGTGGAGAGCAGCGGACCGAATGCCTTCGACACCCTGCTCGAGATCGTGCTGACCGACGAGCTGCGCACCGGGCTGGCCCCCGGGGGCATGGAGCCCTCCGCCGAGGACTGGAAGTTGCGGGCCGAGGTCTGGCACGACGACCGCACCATCGTCGGAGCGAGCGATGCCGGGGCCCATCTCGACATGATGTGCGGGGCCGTCTACTCGACGTCACTGCTCGCCGAGGGAGTGCGGGAGCACCGGGTCATCACCCTCGAGGAGGCGGTCCACCAGCTCACCGACGTGCCGGCCCGGCTGTACGGACTGCGGGACCGGGGCCGCATCACCGAGGGTCTGGCCGCCGACCTGGTGATGTTCGACCCCGACACGGTCGGCCACCGGCCGGCCCGCACGCGGGCGGATCTGCCCGGCGGCGCCTGGCGTCTCTACGCCGAGGCCGACGGGATCGAACGGGTGCTGGTCAACGGCACCGAGATCGTCGAATCGGGGGAGTTCACCGGCGCCACACCCGGCACGCTCCTGCGCTCCGGCCGGGACACCTCGACCGTGACACCTTGACCCCGGCCGACGAACTCCCGAGGGCGGGTCGGGAGATCACCGCCATCGCCGACGCCCACCCCGGCCGTCCGGCGGTCGTCTCCGACCACGGGACGCTCACCTTCGCCGAGCTCGACGCCCGTGCCGAGCGGGTCGCGGCCGCGCTCGCCGAGCGGGGCTTCGGGACGGGCGACGTTCTCGCCCTCCTCTGCACCAACCGGCCCGAGTGGGTCGTGGTCCAGCAGGCGGCGCTCCGCGCCGGCCTGCACCTCGTCCCGGTCAACTGGCACCTGCACGCCGACGACATCGCCTACGTGGTGCGCGATGCCGGGGCCCGGGGGCTGATCGTCGAGGACGTCTTCGCCACCGACACGGTGCCGCCGGTGGAGTTGCGCGTGACCATCGACGAGCTGGCCGATCTCGAGGCAGGTGGCGACCGGACCCGCGCCCCACCGGCCCCGCGGGGGCCTGATGATCTACACGTCCGGCACGACCGGGCGACCGAAGGGGGTCCGCCTCGCGGCGTCGCGCCGCGACGACTCCTCCGCAGCCATCGGGGCCGCGATGGTCGCGATGTTCGGCATGGACGGTGACCGGGGCGACTCGATGCTGTGCCCTGCGCCGCTCTACCACTCCGGGCCGAGCCGGCTGTGCTCCGAGTGGCCTCTGGGCGCCGGTGTCACGGTCCACCTCATGCACCGGTTCGACCCGGAGGAGGCACTCTCGCTGATCGACCGCCACCGAATCTCCCACGCCTTCTTCGTGCCCACGATGTTCCATCGTCTCCTGAAGGTCGAGGGCCGGGAGCGCTTCGACGTCTCGAGTCTCCGCTTCGTGCTCCACGGCGCCGGACCGTGCCCGACCGCGGTCAAGCACCGCATGTTCGAGTGGTTCGGACCCGTCATCCACGAGATGTACGCGTCCACCGAGGGGCCCGGCACCTGGATCGGACCCGAGGAGTGGCTGGCCCACCCGGGCAGCGTGGGCCGGACCGACCCCGATCGCCTCCGCATCCGGACCGACGACGGTGCCGACGCCGCACCCGGTGAGGAAGGCACGGTGTGGTCACGGGCCGCCGCCCCGTGGCACTACCACGGTGATGCCGACAAGACGGCGGCGACCTTCGACACCTCGGGCGAGTGGTTCTCGGTGGGCGACCTGGGCTACGTCGACGAGGAGGGCTACCTCTACCTCACCGACCGCAAGGCCTACATGATCATCTNNTACCCGGCCCGGGTCGACGAGGCGCTGGCCACCCATCCCGACCTGCTCGACGGCGCCGCATTCGGGTTGCCCGACGAGGAACTCGGCGAGGTGGTCGCGGCTGCGGTGGTGACGCTCGATCCCGACCCGCCGCGAGATCTCGTCGACTCGGTGATCGCCCACTGCCGGGCCGAGGTCGGCGGCCAACTCGCCCCCCGACGGGTGTTCGTCACCGATTCGTTGCCCCGCACCGAGGCCGGCAAGCTCTACCGTCACCGGCTGGTCGAGCGGTTCTCCGGCGTCACTCCTCGGTGAGCAGCAGGCCGGCCGCGTCCTCGAGGTCGCTGATGGCCCGCTCGAAGCTGATCCAGCGGTTCTTCCACCCGATCAGCGCCGAGAACCAGACGTGCTCGAGGGTCCGGATGACGTGGTCGCGTCGATCCGGGGGATAGCCGTCCTCGAAGGCGTGCCCCATGATCGCGGAGAACGACGCGTGCAGACGTTCCTGGCACGCCGCCACGGGCTCCCCCTCCGCCACGAATCCCCCGATCAACGCGGCGGTGAGCGCCGGGTACTCCTCCATCCGCTCGGTCGAGCGGTGCAGCACGTCGAGCACCCGTTCCCGGGTCGTCTCCCCCAACGGCGGATGGCGGGCGACCGACTCGGCCAGCCCGTCGAGCCATTCGTTCATCGCCTCCGCGAGAAGGTGGTCCTTCGAGGTGAAGTAGTGGTAGAGGGTCCCGAGTGCGACGTCGGCCCGCTCGGCCACCTCCCGCATCTGGACCCGGTCGTAGCCACCCTCCGAGGCCAGGTCGAGGGCCGCCCGCATCAGCCGACGGCGACGGGCCGCCTGCTTCTCGGTGAGCGGTCGCTCCTCGCGCACGCCGGGATGCTAGTGGGGCCGTCCCCGACGTCAGTAGGTTCGTTCCATGCGGATCGACGTCGCACTCACGGGTGACCTGAGCACCGCTGCGGCGAGAGCGCGGGAGCTCGCCGCGGCCGGCGCCGACGGATTGTTCACGTTCGAGGCCAACGCCGACGTGTTCTTCCCGCTGGTCCACGTCGCGACCGCCGGCCTCGACGTCGACCTGTACACCAACGTGGCCATCGCCTTTCCCCGGTCCCCGATGCACCTCGCCTACCAGGCGTGGGACCTGCAGCGGGCCAGCGGCGGTCGGTTCGCCCTCGGCCTGGGCACGCAGATCAGGACCCACATCGAGCGCCGCTACTCCGCCACCTGGGGTCGGCCCGTCGACCGCATGGTCGAGTTGATCGAGGTCCTCCGGGCGATCTGGGCCAACTGGAGCGACGGTGACCACCTCGACCATCGGGGCGAGTTCTACCGGGTCGACCTGATGACACCGGTGTTCGTGCCGCCGAAGATCGGCCACCCGCCACCGCCGATCTGGGTCGGCGCGCTCGGGCCCCGGATGACGGCCGCGATGGCGGCGCACGCCGACGGCGTGATCATCCACCCGTTCAACACGGGCGCATTCGTGCGGGAACGCACCCTCCCGCTGATCGGCGACGGCCTCGCGGCCGGCAACCGCAGCCGCGACGATCTCTGCCTGAACGTCGGCTGCATCGCCGCCCCGTGCCGGACCGACGACGACCTGCACGCGGCCACCCGGGCCATCCGGTTCAACGTCGGCTTCTACGCCTCGACCCCCGCCTACCGACTGACCCTGGAGCACCACGGCCTCGGTGACCTGCAGCCCAGGCTCCGCGAGGCCACCAAGCGGGGCGACTGGTCGACGCTGGGCCGACTGGTCGACGACGACGTCGTCGACCTGATCGCCGCTCGGGGCACACCGGCCCAGGTCGCCGCCCGGCTCCACGACGAGTACGGCGACGTGGCCGACCGGCTCTCACTCACCGTCCCCACCCACGACGACGAGGCCCTGCGGGAGATGGTGACGGAGCTCAGGAGAAGATCGCGGCCAGGCGATCCTTCGCCTTCTCCCCGTCGAGGGGACGGCCGATGATCGCCTTGCTCGGGCCGACGACGATCGGGCGTTGGAGCAACCGGTGGTACCTCGTGAGGACCTCCACCACCGCGTCGGCGTCACCCACGTAGTCGTCCGGATCGAGCCCGAGCTTCTTGAACTGGCTGTCCTTTCGGACCAGGTCCTCCACCGGGTCCTCGAGCTTGGCGATGAGCGCCCGCAGCGTCTTCTCGTCGGGGAAGTCCTTCATGTAGCGGACCTCCTCGAAATCGACCCCCATCTCCGTGGCGACCGCCACGGCGTTGCGGGACGAGTTTCAATGCTGGTTGTGGTAGATCGTGAACGTGCTCACGCAGGCTCCCAGGGTTGGTCGGCGTACAGGTCCCGGAGTTCGTACTTCAGGATCTTCATGGTCGCATTGCGGGGCAGCGGACCGTCGTGGATCTCGAGCTGCTCCGGTGTCTTCTGGCGCATGAGGCCGGCGTCCTCGCAGGCCTTCACCATCTCCTCGAAGGTCAGGTCGGCCTGGCCGGCGGCCGTCTCGATCACCGCGCACACCCGCTCGCCCCGCGCCGGATCGGGCAGACCGATCACCGCTGCGTTCTCCACCTGGGGCAGCGTGTAGAGCACGTCCTCGACCTCCTTGGCCGAGATGTTCTCGCCCTTGCGGATGATGATGTCCTTGACCCGCCCGGTGAGGGTGACGTGGCCGTCCTCCCGCTGCACGCCGAGGTCGCCGGTCCGGAACCGACCCTGGTCGTCGAAGGCCTCGGCCTCGAGCGACGGATCGGTGTAGCCCTTGAAGAGCATGGGGCCACTGACCCGGACCTCCCCCTCCTCCCCTGAGGCGGCCGGCGTCCCGTCGGACCTCACCACGGCGACCTCGCAGCCGCGGATCGGCGCCCCCTCCGTGTGGGCCAGTTGGTCGTCGCTGTCGGACGGCGAGCCGTTGCAGATCATCGGACACTCGGTCATGCCGTAGCCGTGCACGATCGGCACGCCCATCTGCTCCTTGACGTCGAAGAAGATCTCCGGCGGCTTGGGCGCGCCACCACCGGCCATCAACCGGAGTCGGGGCATCGCCGGTCCCGCCACCTTCTGATCCTCGGCCAGGAACATCTGGTAGAAGGCGGTCGAACCGCCGATCATCGTGGCCCCGTGCTCCGCGTAGGCGGCGACCGCCCCGGCCGGGGTGAACCGCTCGACGAGCACGGCGGGAAACCCGTCGACGAGCATCATCACGATGTAGTCGGGTCCCCCGATGTGGGCGTAGGGGAAGGCGATGGTGCCGACGTCGTCGGCGGTCGCCTCCAGCGCGAGCGCGAGGCCGGTGCCCGCCGCGATGAGGGTCTCGTCGGTGTGCTTGACGCCCTTGGGGTCGGAGGTGGTCCCCGACGTGTAGTAGAGCCACCGCACCGCGCCACCGTCGGACGGTGCGGGCGGCAGTGTGGCCGGGTCGCCCTTGGGCAGGTCCGCGTAGCCGTTCAGGATCCGCGGGCGGGGGTCGAGATCGGCGCTGACCTCCTCCACCATGGCCGCGTAGTCGAAGTCGCCCCAGACTCCGGGCGTGAACACGAAGCGGGCGCCCGTCTGGGCGATGCAGAACCCGACCTCACGGTGGCGGTAGATGTGGATGATCGGGTTCTGCACGGCGCCGAGCCGCGAGAGGGCGAAGCTCAACACGATCGTCTCGATCCGGGTCGGCAGCTCCCAGGTGACGGGCGTCCCCTCACCGATCCCCAGCCCGTGGAGCCCGGCCGCCACCGCCTCCACCTCGTCCCTGAACTGCGCACAGGTGAGTCGACGGCCCCCGTCGTCGATCAGCAACGGCCGGTCGGGCGACAGGGCCACCCTCCGCTCCAGCAGCTCCCAGAACGTCGCCGCATCCAGTATCTGTTCGCCCACGGCTCCCCCGTTGGTCGCTCGGCCCGGACACTAGCCTCGCCGCATGGGCCTCTACTCACGCCAGATCCTTCCCCGCATCGTGAACAAGCAGCTGGCCGCCGGGGAGATCATGAAGTACCGGGGTCGGACCGCCGAGGGCCTCCACGGCAGGGTCGTCGAGATCGGGTTCGGGTCAGGGCTCAACATCGAGAAGTACCCGCAGGAGGTGACCCACGTGTATGCGGTCGACCCGTCGCTCCTCGGGCGCAGGCTCGCCGCGAAGCGGGTGGCGGCCTCGCCGGTGGAGATCGAGTACGTGGGCCTCGACGGGCAGGACCTCCCCCTCGACGACGGGTCGTGCGACTGTGCCCTGTCGACCTACACCCTGTGCACCATCCCCGACGTCGCCACCGCACTGAGGGAGGTGTACCGGGTGCTCAAGCCCGGGGGCCGGTTCCACGTGCTCGAACACGGCCTGTCACGCGAGGAGGGGATCGCCCGCTGGCAGACCCGTCTCAACCCGATCCAGCGCAGGATCGGCGACGGCTGCCACCTGGACCGCGACCACTGGACCGTGCTCTCGGCGGCCGGGTTCGAGCTCGAGGACCACGCCGAGTTCTACGGGCGGGGCCCGAGGGTGGTCGCCGCCTACTACCGCGGGGTCGCGGTCAAGCCCGGCTGATGTGGGCTCGGATGCACGAGCGGTCGTCGTTCATCCACCCCTCGGCGGCGGCGTAGTCGAGCATCTTCTCGAACCCGCCCCGCCACACCACGACGGCGTCGCCGTCCGCGAGGCCCGGCAGGGCCAGGCGTTGCACCGCCTCCACCGTCACCCACACGTGGTCGTCGCCGGCAGGGCCCCCGTCGGAGCCGAGGGCCACCCCCACGTCCGCCTCCGGAGCATCGCGGGGAACGGCCACGACGTGGAACGCGGTGAAGTCATCGGCCTCGACGAGGCTCAGCCCGCCGGACGCGACGTCGATGGTGACGTACATCGCGCCGACGCTAGCTCCCCGACAGGAGTCGGCCGTGGGGGCGCGCCGACGGCCACCGCTCGATCACGATCCGGGGGACGACCCGGCGCATCTCGTCGGCCAGCCGGGCCAGACCCGGCATCAGCTCCGGCTCGACCCGCGCCGTGTGGAGCAACAGCCACGACCCGAAGAACTCGAAGGAGATCCTTCCCTCGGTCCGTGTCATGAGATCGATCATCCGCGCGTCGAGCATCTCGCGCGCGAAGGCCCGGTCACCGCCGATCACGTGGTACCAGCGGTTGAACGCCTCCGACTCGACGTCGAGGTCGAGTCGGGTCGCGGCCGAGAACAGCTTCGACGCGAGGTTCTCGCGGGCGATCACCAGGCGGGGGGCGTTGACGGGCAGTGGTGCCATCGCGGCCGACCAGGTCGCACCGGTGTGCCGGCGGACGAGCTGCGCCGTCCCCCGCTCGCCGAGCGAGGGCTCCCGACCGCGGCGCCGGACCCGGGTCCCGCCGTCGTCGGTCTCGGTCACCGAGTACTCGGCCCACGAACGGACGTCGAAGGCATGGACCTCGACACCGTCCGCGGCGGTGAGCGTGACGACATTGGTCGCACTCCATCCCCGCCCCTCGCCCCGGGCCATGTGGTCGAAGGCGATCCGCGACAGACCGTGCCCGTCCTGTTCCCGGTACTTCATGCCGGCGGCCCGCGCCGCGGTGGCGGTCTGATGTTCGCGCCCCCGATGGTGGAGGATCGAGCGGATCATCCAGAGCCCGACGATCATGCAGACCGCGAGCATCGCCCACGGGGTCCACCACTGGGTGCTCAGCCAGGTGAAGAAGTCGGCTTCCGCCGACGATGGATCGGTCGACTCCACATCCCCTCGATCGGCCCGAGGGGCGGGGTCGTTGAGGGAGCCGGGATCAGACGGCGTCGGCCCCCTGCTCGCCGGTGCGGATGCGGGCCAGCGTCTCGACCGGGGTCACCCAGACCTTGCCGTCCCCGATCTTCTCGGTGCGGGCAGAGGTGAGGATGGCCTCGACCACCGCGTCGGCCGCGGGGTCGTCGACGAGGACCTCGATCCTGGTCTTCGGCGTGAAGGTGACCCGGTACTCGGTGCCCCGGTAGGTCTCGCTGTGTCCGCCCTGGCGGCCGAAACCCTGTACCTCCGACACCGTCATGCCCTGGACCCCCACCTCGGCGAGGGCCGATTTCACGTCTTCCAGCTTGAAGGGCTTGATGACGGCGGTGACGAGCTTCATCGGTTTGCTCCGCTTCTCTCGGACGTCCCCCCGGCCGGGGACGAGTAGTTGACACAATCGTAGTCTGTGTCAAACACATGTCCAGTCATTGTCCAGAGAATGGAAAGATTTCCGGCCTCGAATCCCGAGATATTTGATGATTGTATTGATACAATGTGCAGATGGACGAGCTCGTCGACCCCGGGGACGAATCCGAGGCGGCCCCGATCGTCGTCTACACCGATCACCACGGGATCGAACGGCGACTCGTCATCCGACTCGAGACCGGCACCGCCATTCCCCGCTTCGAGCAGCTCCGGGGCCAGCTGTCGGTGATGATCGCAGTGGGGCGACTGGAGCCGGGGAGCCGGCTCCCGACCGTGCGGGACCTCGCCGTCCAACTCGACCTCGCCCCCGGCACCGTGGCCCGGGCCTACCGCGAGCTGGAGTCCGAGGGCATGGTCGAGGGGCGGGGCCGGCGGGGCACCTTCGTGGTGGACGAGCCTCCCCATTCCGAGCCGCTCCAGGAACGACGGGAGCGGCTCGCCACCGCAGCCGACCGCTTCGTCTTCGACATCCGTCAGCTGGGCGCCGGACCCGACGACGCGGCCGAGGCGGTCCGGCGGGCCTTCGCCCGGCTCGACGGAACCGGTGACGAACGTCGCCCGCCGGACTGACACCGGCGGGCGACATCCAACACCCCTGGAGGGGAGGCGATTGTCAGGTCGGACCCGGACGGCCGGGGTCGGGTTACACCGGGATGTCCCGGAAGGGCACGCCCTTGTCCGGCCGGGGCTCCTGGGGAAGTCCGAGGACGTTCTCGCCCACGATGTTGCGCTGGACCTGGTCGGTGCCGCCACCGATCTTCGACATCCACTGGCCGAGGAAGGCGAAGTTCTGCCAGAACCCGTTCATCGGGGCGTCGTGGTCGGCCAACCCACCGGCCGGACCCAGGATCCGCATCGCCAGATCGGCCTGGAGGGTCAGCCGTCGTGACACGGCGAGCTTCAGCACGGAGCTCTCCGGCCCGGGCGACTCACCCCGCGACGCCGCCGTCCGCACCCGGTAGCCCATGAACCGGATCGTCTCGCTCAGTGCCAGCAGCCGCATCAGCTCCTGCCGGACGGTCGGATCGGCTGCCACCCCGAAGCGGCGGGCCAGGTCGATCAGGTCCCGCACCCCTGCGCTCCGGGAGATACCGATGCCCTGGCGTTCGTTGGCCAGGGTCGTCAGCACCGGCCCCCAGCCCCGGTCGATCTCGCCGAGCACGTCGGCCACCGGCACCCGCACGTCGTCGAGGAAGACCTCGTTGAACTCGGCCCGTCCGTTGATCTGCCGCAGCGGCCGGATCTCGATGCCGGGCGTGGCCATGTCGAGCAGGAGGTAGGTGATCCCCCGGTGCTTGGGCTGGTCGACGTCGGTCCGGACCAGGAGCATCCCGTGCGCCGCCTCCCGGGCGTTCGACGTCCACACCTTCTGGCCGTCGACCACGATCTCGTCGCCGTCGCGCACCCCCATCGTGCGCAGTCCGGCGAGGTCCGACCCCGCGCCGGGCTCGGAGTAGAGCTGACACCACGTCTCTTCGCCCGTGAGCATCGGCGTCAGGTAGCGGGCCTTCTGCTCATCGGTGCCGTGGGCGATGATCGTCGGCCCGGCCATCCCGATCGACTGGGCGAAGGGACCGGAGGGGACCTCGTAGCGGGCCTCCTCCTCGGCGAAGATGGCGGCGAAGTGGCTCGACCGCCCCCGACCGCCGAACTCGACCGGCCAGGTCAGCCCGGCCCAGCCCTGGTCGAACTTCGTGCGCTGCCACGCCCGGGCGGCGCGGTCGTGGGCCGCATCGTCCGCAGCGGAGCGGGCCATCGCCCAGTAGCTCTCACCCCAGTCGACCACCTCGGGCTTCAGCTCGGCGTGCCGTCCGAGGAAGGCCCGGCACTCCTCGCGCCAGGCGGCCTCCTCGGCCGTGTCGTCGAAGTCCACCCCGACCCCGCTCCGGGCTACGGCTGGGCGCCGTGCACGGCCTGGGGTTCGGGCGCGCCGGCGATCGACCGGTGGGCGAGCTCACCCGCCTCGGCCACGGTCATCGTTCGCGATCCCACGCTCTCGATCGGCCCCTTCTGCCACCCGTCGCACACGTTGAGTCGACCGCCGGTGCACTCGAACACCCGGCCCGAGACGTCGCACGCCCCGCTGCCGAGCCACACGACGAGCGGCGACACGTTCTCGGGCGCCTTCTCGTCCCATCCCTCGGGGACCTCTGCGCTGTAGAACACGCCTTCGGTCATCCGGGTCCGCGCGTCGGGGGCGACGGCGTTGGCGAGCACCCCGTAGCGCCCCCACTCGGCGGCCTGCTGGATGGTCAGCTCGGCGATGCCGGCTTTGGCCGCGGCGTAGTTGCCCTGCCCGATCGACCCGGCCAGCCCGGCCCCCGACGACGTGTTCACGACCCGGGCGGCGACCTGCTCGCCGGCCTTGGCCCGATCCCTCCAGAACTCGACCGCGTGGCGGGCCGGGGCGAAGTGGCCCTTGAGGTGGACCCGGGTCACGCTGTCCCACTCCTCCTCGGACATGCCGGCCAGCATCCGGTCCCGCAGGAACCCGGCGTTGCACACGAGCGTGTCGAGGCCGCCGAAGGCGTCGATGGCCTGCTGAACCATCGCCCGGGCCTGGTCCCAGTCGGCGACGTCGGCGCCGTTGGCCACCGCCTCGCCCCCCGCGGCGACGATCTCGGCGACGACCTCGTTGGCGGCATCGCTGGCGCCCGGCGTGCCGTCCCGCTCGACTCCCAGATCGTTGACCACGACCCGGGCCCCGTCCGCGGCGAAGGCGAGGGCGTGGGCCCGGCCGAGACCCCGGGCCGCCCCCGTCACGATCACGACCCGCCCGTCACACGATCCCATGGCCGGCGCTCAGAGGTCGGGGTGGAGGTCGGAGCCGACCAGCCACATGGCGAAGTACTGCGCGGCGCCGCCGTAGGCGTGACCGAGCGCGATCCGGGCACCGTCGACCTGGTAGTCACCGGCGGTCCCCCGCACCTGGTTGGCCGCCTCGAGGCAGCGGATCATCCCCGACGCCCCGATCGGGTTCGACGAGAGCACCCCACCGGAGCAGTTGACGGGGAAGTCGCCGTCGAGGGCGGTGGCACCCGAATCGGTCATCTTCCAGCCGTCGCCCTCCTCGGCGATCAGGTGCCCCTCGAGCCACATCGGCTCGTACCAGCTGAACGGCACGTAGAGCTCGGCCGCGTCGATCTGGCGTCGCGGATCGGTGATCCCGGCCTCCTTGTACAGCGCAACCGCACAGTCGACGCCCGCCTGCGGCTTCACCGTGTCGCGACCGGGGAAGGTGGAGAACTCGGTGCGCTTGGCGTGACCCAGCACCCACGCCGGCGGGTGCGGCGAGCGGTCGACGAGGTCCTCGCTGGTGAGCACCATGGCCGCGGCGCCGTCCGACGACGGGCACGACTCGAGGAAGTGGAGCGGGTCCCAGATCATCGGGGACTCCTTCACCTTCTCGATGCTGATGTCCTCGATGTGGAGGTGGGCGTACGGATTCTTGAGCGCGTTGAGCCGGTCCTTGACGGCCACCATCCAGCCGATGTGCTCCGGCGCGTTCGACCGGCGGATGTATTCACGGATCCAGGGGGCGAACGTGCCGCCCGCGCCCTGACCACCGGAGCGGCCGCCCGAGAGGGCCCACGTGGCGTTGCCCTCCGACTGCTTCTCGTACGTGACGGTGAGCACGGTGTCGTAGCGGCCGCTCTCCACCAGGATCGCCGCCGAGATCGCCGTCGACGCGCCGACCGAGCCCGCGGTGTGGACCCGGTGGATCGGCTTCCCGACCGCGCCGAGCGCGTCGGCCAGCGACAGCTCCGGCATGATCACGCCCTCGAGCGCGTCGGGCGCCTTGCCCAACACGATGGCGTCGACGTCGGCGAAGGTCAGCTCTGCGTCCTCGAGGGCGCGAAGGGCCGCCTCCCGAACGAGGCCGTCGAGGGACAGGTCGTCGCGGCGACGCTTGTACTTGGTCTGGCCGATACCGACCACGGCCGCGGGTCGGGCCATGTCAGGCACCCCCTTCCATCACGCAGAGCAGGTTCTGTTGGAGGGCCGCGCCGGAGGCGGCATGGCCCACACCCCGCTCGGCATCGCCGGCCGCGATCCGCTTCGCCACCTCGATGATGCGGGTGAGGCCGGTGGCCATCACCGGGTCACCGGCCAGCGGTCCTCCCGACGGGTTCACGTCGGTGCCGTCGCCGAGTCCGAGCGCATCACGCAGGATGAGCTCCTCGTGGGCGTGGGTGACGTGCAGTTCGGCGACGTCGACGGATCCGTCGGCGACCGCCGTGCCCTCGGCCGCGAGCCGCGTCGACACGGAGTCGGTGAGATCACGCAACCCGGCGTGGTGCGACTCGATCCGGTGGTCGATCCCGGTGATCCACACGGGACGGTCGCTCAACTCGAGCGCCCGGTCACGCCGGGCGATCAGCAGCGCCGCGGCGCCGTCGGCCTTCGGGGAGACGTCGTGCGCCCGCAACGGCGCCATGTCGTAGTCGGCCGCGAGCAGCTCCTCCACGCTGACGGCGCCGGCGACCTGCGCGTAGGGGTTGTCGACCGCGGCGGCCCGGCTGCGGGCCACCACACCGGCGATGTCGGTCTCGCTCGCCTTGCCCGCGTCGATCAGGGCTCGGGCCTGGATGCCCGCCATCGCGTCGGGGTCGAGCCCCAGTGGCGCCACCACGTAGGGATCGGCCTGGAGGTGGAACACCTCCCGGGAGTTGCACGGCGACGACTTGCCCGAGCCGACGACCATCGCCACGTCGATGTCGCCCATCTGGAGCCGCACCCAGGCCTCGAAGAGCGCCCAGGCGCCGTCCATCTCGACGTGCGACTCGTAGACCGGCGGCCATGCCCCCATCCCGTCGACGTTCGACACGAACGCGAACGGCATCCCACTCAGGTAGTCGCAGCTCCCGGCGATCGTGAAGTCCACGTCCGACCGCTCGATCCCGGCGTCACCGAGGAGCGCGTTGACGCACTCCATGATCAGCACCACCTCGGGACCGTCGAAACGGGCGTGGGCCTTCGTCTGGGCCACGCCGACGATCGCGATGTCGTTCTCGTCCCGCATCAGAAGTTGTGCTCCTTCAACAGGTCGGGGTCCACATCCGGCTCCCCGGTCGGCTCCCAGCGCTCGTAGCAGTCGGCGATGCCGTAGCCACGGCTGTCCTCCTCGGTGAACCGCTCGCCCTCCGGCTTCCAGACCATCTTCAGACGCATCCCGATCCGGAACTCGTCGAGGGGGATGTCGCGGATGTCGATGCCGCCGAGGGTCGTGTCGGCCCCGTCGAGCAGGATCGAGCAGCGGATCCACGGTTCGGTCTCGGTCTGCCCGTGGTACTGGATCGGCGTCAGTTCCGTGTAGGAGGTGACGGTGCCCACGTCGGCCACCTCCACGTCGTGCTCCTCGGTCATCGGAACCCGGTTGATGGCGTCGTAGCCCCGGCTCGGGACGTGGACCTTGCCGTCGGCCGGGCTGCGCTGGCCGATGATCTTGCCCTCCGTCAACCCCGCGATGAAGCGGACCCGATGGGGCAGCAGCGGTTCGCGGATATGGACGCCGATCAGGTGTTCGGTGATCCCGACCGGTTCGGCACCGGGGTCGACCTCGGGGGGTTCCGGCGGCTCCTCGCCGGGCACGAAGTAGATGTCGTTGATGGTTCCTTGCCGATCATCCCGGTAGCGGGCCACGACCCGCATCCCGGCCGCCATGTCGTCGATCGAGCCGGCCTGCACGGCGTGGAGCAGGGTCGTGTCGGCCCCGTCGAGCCGGATCTGGGCGAAGGCGAAGGGCTGGTCGAACGGATGCTTGCTGGTGGGGTCGGCCACCCAGGTCCACGCCTCGACCGTGCCGGCCGGTCCCACCTCCTCGAGGGCGGCGGGCCCCACGGTGGCGCCGGTGTCGGGGTCGTACTCGACCGGTGGGCACAGCACCCGGTCCCTCACCCGCGTCGCCAGGATCCGGCCGTCGCGCAGACCCGTCAGGAACGGACCGATGATCGGTCCGGTCGTGCGGGTGTAGGGATACTCGAGCGTGAAGTCGATGTCGGGGAGCTCGGCCATACGCGGCCGATTTCATCACACCGGGGTTTTCGTCCCCAAAACGGGGGACGGAATCAACGGGACGGCCGCAGGCTCACCGCCCGGGACCGGATCTCCGAGCCGTCGAGCTCCACCACGCCCTTCAGCGCCTCGGCCGGCCAACCGAGCGTCACCCGGACCCGACCGTCGACGGGCACGGGCCACACCCACCACTCCGTGCTCTCGACGTGGCGGGCCGGTCGGCGCCGGTCGTTGCGGTCCTCGGACACCCGGCGGGTGCCCAGGCGCACCATCGTCCCGGGTGTGGGCATGTCGGCCCGGTAGCGGCCCCGCCCACCCCGGTTGCTGATCACCGTGCCGTCGACGTAGCTGACGTCGACGGTCACGCACTCGGGCACGAGCCGGTGCTCCGAACCCACGCCGGGCTTCAGTACCTCGTGTGGTTCCCACGACGGCGGAAGCACCCAGGAATCGTGTGATGCGATCGTGATCGTCATGCCGAAGCCGTCCGGGCCGGCGACGACGGTGTCGAGCGTGGCCTCGGCCGTCTTGCTCGAGGCGATCACGAGCGGAACGCCGTCGGGGAGTCCGACCCGGGCCACCGAGGCGTCGGCATCGGGGCCCCACCACGGATGGTGCCG
>JABAOE010016269.1_pt1 | contig 17003 bp, 16 predicted proteins | sample 7062141 | NCBI WGS metagenome assembly JABAOE01 (sample SAMN14538627, study PRJNA623070) | marine sediment metagenome | biome: marine biome [ENVO:00000428]; feature: marine pelagic biome [ENVO:01000023]; material: deep marine sediment [ENVO:00002113] | place: India: Gulf of Khambhat ... | reverse complement strand
CGACGCGCGCCATCCGCGAGCAGATGGCTTCCGCCTTCCACCTCGTCGTCCACCTCTCCCGCTTTGCCGATGGCTCGCGACGTATCGTCAGTGTGAGCGAAGTGGTCGGCATGGAGGAGGCCACGGTGACGATGCAGGACCTCTTCCTCTTTGAGACGGGCTCAATCACCGAGGAGGGTCAGATCATCGGCGAACTGAAGAGCACGGGCATCGTGCCCACGTTCGCCGACCGCTTCACGAAGGCCGGCGTACCCCTTGAGTCCATCATTCCGAACGTTGGGAGCTGGGTCTAATGGCACTCGCAATCGTCGCTGCTGTACTCGTCTTCGTCGCTGTGACCGCGCTCCTGCTCGTCCTCCTTTCAAGGGGCAACGACCGGGTGCTGGAGGATCGTCTGGATAGCCTGGCAACGCCGAGCGAAGATCGCTCTGTGGGGAACGTGCTGAAGCGCGACAGTGGCACCTTTCCGTTCCTGAGGCGCCTTGTCGGCGGTGGCTGGTCTGAGCGGGCCGCGATGGACCTGGCCCAGGCCGGGATGTCCCTCAAGGTGAGCGAGTACCTGATGATAAGGCTGCTCGTCGGCGGAGTCGTCGCGACTCTGATCTTCGTCCTGACGGCCGGGTCGGCACTGGGCGTGTTGATCGCGATCGTCGCCGGGCTGGCAGGGTTCATGGTTCCGGCCCTGATCGTCAGCATTCGCCGTTCGCGCAGGCAGGCTGCCTTGAGCGAGCAGCTCCCGGAGATGCTGGCTCTGATTTCGAACTCGCTGCGCTCTGGGTTCGCTTTCACACAGGCGGTGGAGCTGGCGGCCAAGCAGATCGAACCGCCGATCCAGGAGGAGCTCCTCCACCTGCAGCGCGACACGTCGCTGGGCGCACCCATGGACGAAGCCCTGCAGGCGATGGCTGACCGCACCGGGAGCTACGACCTTGAAATGATCGTTTCGTCCATTCTTATCCAGCGCACGACCGGCGGGAACCTGTCCGAGATTCTCGATAACGTTGCTGCCACAGTGCGCGAGCGCGAACGCCTCCAGGGCGAGATACGGGCCCTGACGGCGTCTCAGCGCTTTACAGGACTCGTGCTATCCATCTATCCGATCGGCCTCGGCCTTCTCCTCGCCGCGCTTGCGCCTTCCGTGTGGAAGGTCCTTGTGACGGAGGAGTCAGGACGGATCCTGTTGGTGATCGCCGGGATCCTGCAGGTGATGGGCATCATCACTATTCGCCGCATCCTGAGGTTGGAGGTGTAGCCATGCTGGCTCTTATCGCTGCCATCTGTGTCTTCACCGCGGTCGCCTCACTGATCGTCTGGTCGGTGGGAGCGATGCGTAACCCCGTTGAGGCTCGGCTCTCTCGGCTTTCTCCGGTGGCTGCCGGCAGGCCGATGGAGGCGCCCTTCGCCGATCGCGTGGTGGTACCGGTCCTGGATGGGATCGTGCGCGCGTTCGTGCAGATTCTTCCACACAGATTCGTTGATCGCACAAACCGGCAGCTTCTTTCGGCCGGCTCGCCGATGAGTGTTCAGGCCTTCTTCACCGTGGTTCTCCTTTGTTCGGTGTTCTTCCCGGGAGCGGCCATTTTCCTCATTGCCCGATCCGCGGAGAACCTCAGCCTTGTCCTCCTCGTGGCCATCGGCTGGGTTGCCGCTGCCGGGCTGGCCTTGCCGTTCGTCTGGCTTCGCCGCAGGTCGCGTGACCGGCGCACGGCGATCTGGCGCAGCCTGCCGGACGCCTTCGACCTGGTCACTGTCTGCGTCGAGGCCGGACTGGGCCTGGACGCCGCACTGAGGCAGGTGTCGGCCAAGCTCAGAGGGCCGCTGTCGGATGAAATCTCATTGGTGCTGCGGGAAGTCGGGATGGGCCGGCCGCGGCGCGAGGCACTTGAAGATCTGGCGTACCGTGTTGACATCGCGGAAGTAACGACGTTCGTGCATGCCATCGTGCAGGCGGAGCAGCTGGGGACAAGCCTGGGCCGCGTTCTGCGCGCACAGGGAGTCAGCCTCAGGATCCAACGGCGACAGAGGGCCGAAGAGGTCGCTCGCCGCGCGCCCGTGAAGATGGTGTTCCCGCTGGTGCTCTTCATCATGCCAACGTTCTTCATCGTCACCATCGGACCAGTGGCGGTGCACTTCCTGGAATACGTCAGCGGATAGGTCGAACCATGGCCGCGCTTGAGCAGGGCNNATACTCGGCGTGCACCCGTCAGCGCCGGCGGAGCTCGTTGGCGCTGCCTACTGGCGAATGACGAGCGACCTGCGGGCGGAACGGGCCAGCGGTTCGGAAGGCGACGCCGCGCTACACCGGTTGACGCGGGCCTATGAACTGGTATCCGACCCGGTCCGGCGCGCGGGCTACAACCTGTCGATCGCCCACACCGGTGAGCCTTTGACGAAGCGATCGCCGCCACGCCGAAAATCCCTCCTGCAGAGGATCTTCAGGCGGAACGGTGCCGCGCTGGACTGGTCGGTCGATCCGCATGAGGTGCTGGGTCTAGACCACCGTGCGCCACAGGCGGTAGTGCCGGTGGCCTATCAGATCATGCGCGATGCGTACCTGCGGCTACCGGCTAATTCACGCCGCCGCAAGATACTGCTCGATCTTCTGGACAAGTCGTACGCGGTGCTCGCGAGCCCGGAAAAGAGGGCCCAGCTCCCCGGGACTGACCCGGCGGAGGAGCTAGAAGCTCCGGTCCCGGTGCCAGCGCCGGCCGTTTTACCAGCAGATGACCTTCCGGCGCCCTCGCAGCCCGATGTGGTTGAAGCGAAGGCCGCGCCGGCCGCCACGGTCCGGCCGGCGGCAGAAGCTCCAGCGCCGCCAGTGGCCCGGCCCCGCGTCGCCGATCGTCCCCCGGTGGCGAGCACGCAGCTGGAGGTCTCTGATGAGGCGCGACGGGGCCCTGTGGCCAACGGCGCGCTTGCGGTTGCGCGCGGCGTCCGCTGGGTGGTCGTGGCCCTTGCGGCTGCCGCAGTAGTCGCCGCCGGAGCAGTCGCCACGGGGGTTCACTGGGCTGTCCTGGCACTCGCTGCTTTGGCAGTGATCGTCGCCCGGTATGTCCACTCCGGCTGGCTTGCTGTGCGTGAATGGCTAGGTGGTCAGACCGGCGAGAGGCCGGCGACGAAGACTCGCCGCTCCGACGAGGCCGGTGAGGGGCCGGCGACTGCGGACGAGTTGTTCTTGGGCAGGCTGGCGTCCAAGGTCGGAGATTCCGAACGCGCCCGGTCTGACGACGAGCCTAATCCTCGCTGATAGCGGTCAAGGTCAGCGCGTCCCCCACCTCTAAGCTGTTGCGCTCCGCGGTGCCAGCCGGGACTTCCAGCACGGAACGAGATTCCCCGCCAAGCGCGGCCCGGTACGGGCGCACGCTGGCGATCTTGACGATGCGCCGGTCTTCGTCGAGGAAGATCGCGTCGATAGCAAAGCGCATGAACATGGTGTGTATGGACGAACACGGCTCGATGAGGAGCCCCTCATTCTCGGCCAGGGCGCGTCGCCCCATGAGCCCCCAGAAGCGGGACCAGTAGCTGCTGGCGATAGCTGCGCGCTCAACTATGACGCGTTGAGTTCTATCGTGTGTGACGGTGCAGGCCTTCAGAGTGTCCTCCGGCTGAGTTCGAGCTGGATCTAGAATATCACCGGGTGGTCGAGAGAGGGCGAGCGAGTAACCCGCGGCTCCCGCTCTGCGGCAGCGGTTGCGCCAGCCTTGCCGCGACTTCAGTCTGAGATCGGCGCCCTAGTCGCCGCCGCCTTCGTCCTGCCACTCGGGCCAGTCTGCAGCGCCGACAAAGCCGGCGCCAAGCCAGTCCACAGCCAGCCCCGCACACTCTTCTAACGCCCCGTGCTCCTCAAAAGTGGCACATGCCCCGGCAACGACTGTGAGCGAGGCGCACTCACTTCTGCGGACCAGCGTCCTCAATGTCGCCAGGTTCGGGTCGCGGGATCCGGCGACAACCAGGGTTGGCGGTGAGACGCCGGCGAAGCCACACGGCTCGAGTACCGGCGACAACAGGGCCAGCGCACGGGGGCGGACGAGGCCATGCCTGATGGCTCGCAGCGTGATCTCAGCTCCTGGGCCCAGGGCGGCAATTCCAAAGCGCTCCTCGTCGACGTCTTCGCGGCACGTTGTCCAGTGTGAGACGGCCTCAAGGTCTTCGAGGTACGCTTCTTCGCCGCGTTCGTCTGGCGCAGACTTCCCCTGGCCGTTCAGGTCGAAGAGTACCGCTCCAATGCCCTCCTCAAGCAGGCGGTGGCAGAGAAGGGCCGCAGGCATCGACTCATCGGCGCTGCCCATTCCATGCGAGACGACGACGCAGGGCGACGGGGCGTCGGCAGCCGGCAGGAGAAGCCGCAGGTGGAGGCTGACGCCGCCGCGATCCAGGAGATGGTCAAGTCGCTGACTGCTGTGAGTAGCTAGCATGAGTCACCACCTCAGGGCTTGACCCAGGCGCGAATCTTGTCCGCGAGCTGGGTCGCGATCTCCTCTGGCGACCCTGAAAGGAATTCGCGCCGCCGGTCGGCGCCTCGGGCGGCGCTGACACCGGCGACGACAGTCGGTGAGCCTGGCGCGCCGGCATTCTCGACGTCGATCTTCAGGTCCGCCGCGGACCATATCTGAACCGGCGCCTGCTTCATCGCCCAGTCCCAGCGGCCGGAATCGAGGAAACGTGGTTCGTTGGCGTCATGCTTGACCGACACGACGCACGGAAGATCCGCCTCCACCGTCTCAGACCCCGCGCCCAGCTCTCGAAGGGCGTGGAGAGACCCGTCCGTCACGTCAACGCGGCGCGCGTACGTGACCTGCGGAAGGCTGAGCCACTCGGCGATGCCGGGCGGCACCTGGCCGGTCGCCCCATCGGAAGATTCGTCGCCGCACAGTACCAGGTCGAACGCACCGATAGCGCGGATGCCCTCCGCAAGGACGTAGGAGGTTGCCAGAGTGTCCGCGCCGCCGAAGGCCCGATCGCTCATCAGGAACGCCTGGTCGGCGCCCATGGCCAGACCAAGCCGCAGGTAAGACTCGAACAGCGGCGGGCCCATCGCCAGCAGCGAGATCGTCCCACCGTGACGCTCCTTGAGCTTCAGCGCCATCTCGACGGCGTTCATATCGGGGGGGTTGATCTCAGAGCGCGCCTTGCTACGGTCCAGCGTCTTCGTCTCATCGTCGATCGTCACTTCCTCAGACTTCGGGACGACCTTCAGGCAGACTATCGTGTGCATCTCAGCTCTTCGCTCCCGCGGGCTTGCGGCGCAGCGCCTCGATGAGTGGTGGGATTACCCGGAAGGCGTCCTCGGCGACGCAGAAGTCGGCCACCTCGAAGATCGGCGCCTCCGGGTCGGAGTTGATAGCGACGATCGTTTCACTCTCCTGAATGCCGACTGTGAACTGCATGGCGCCGCTGGCGCCGCAGACGATAGCCAGCTTCGGGCGTGTCACGGAGCCCGTCTGACCGATCATGCGGTCCTCACGCACCCATCCCTGGTCAACGGCGACGCGGGTGGCGCCGACATCGGCGCGCACGGCCCTGGCCAAGCGCCTGAGCAGGGCGAAGTCGCCCTCCATGCCCCGTCCGCCAATCACCAGCCGCTCGGCTTGCGTAACGTCTGAGGCGCGGCGCCTCGTCTGCTTGATCACTCGCACCGGCTGGTCGGCAGCCGATAGCGTCACGCTGACCCGCTCGACTTCGCCCGAGCGCTCCGGGTCCGCGACCGGCCGCGGGAACACTCCTGGCCGCACGGTCGCCATCTGCGGTCTGTGCACCGGGCACTCGATCGTCGCCAGGATGCCGTGGCCGAAGCCCGTCACTTCTCCCAGCAGGAGTCCCGAATCCCGGTCGATCTGCAGGTCCGTGCAGTCCGCCGTCAACCCGGTGCGCAAGCGAACGGCTAGGCGGCCCGCCAGATCTCGCCCGTTGGCCGTGGCGCCCAGTAGCAGGATGTCCGGCCGCCGCTCAACGATCAGGCTGGCAGCGACTTTCGTGAACGGCTCCGTCGTGTACTGGCCAAGCAGCCCGTGTTCGGCCACGAGTACACGATCGGCGCCGTAGGTGAGGGCTTCCTCAGCCAGGGGCTCAACGCCATTGCCAAGCAAGAGGGCGGTCAGGCTCTCGCCCGTCTCCTGCGCCAGAATGCGCGCCCGGCCGAGCAGTTCGAGGGAAACGCCCTCAAGCTTGCCGTCGCCATGCTCCAGGTAGACCCAGATGCCGCTGGCTTCCGCGGGTGAATACGGTGACTCGTTCATCGCCTGCTCGTCCCGTCGATCGCGGCCTCGACCAGTTCCGCAACGTCGGCTACCCGCATGCCGCTATCCCCTTGCTTGACGCTGTCCTCCAGGCAGGCGATGCAGTGCGGGCAAGCAGTAACCAGCACGTCGGCGCCGGTCTCGGCCGCCTCCTTCGCGCGCAGGTCGGAGAACCGCTCTCCCGCCTTGGTGTCCATCCACATCCGCCCGCCGCCGCCGCCGCAGCAGAGCGCCTCGGCGCGGTTCTGCGGCATCTCCGTCAGCTCGAGCCCCGGTATCGCCGCGAGCACCTCTCGTGGCGCGTCGTAGACGTCGTTCCGGCGGCCCAGGTAACAGGGATCGTGGAACGTGGCGCGGACTGGATAGTCGCTGCCGAACGTGAGGCGTCCCTGGTCTACGAGCTCCGCCAGGTACTGCGTGTAATGCAGCGGCCGAAAGCCGTCGCGCGCCGGGTGGTGGTTGAGGAACATGTCGTAGCAGTGCGGCGAGACCGTCACCACGGTTCCCACGCCGGAGTCCTCGAACCGCTGCGTGTTGGCCTCGACGATCTGGTTCAAGTAGTCGTGCTGGCCGAGCGCATAGGCGGCGTCTCCGCAACACGGTTCGTCCTCGCCGAGCGTTCCGAAGGCGATGCCGGAGGCGTCGAGGATCCTGACCAGCGAGCGGGCCACCTTCTGAGAGCGCTTGTCGTATGAGCAAGTGCAGCCCGCGTAGAGGAGGACCTCCGAAGAGGCGGTGAACGCCGGAACGTCCAGCCCCCGCGACCAGTCGGACCGTTGTGACGGCGGGCCGCGCCACGGGTTGCCGTCCCAGTGGAGCGACCACATGACCGGTGATAGGCCCTTCGGCACGTGGCTGTCCTGCCACGCGAGCTTCCTGAGCGCCAGCATCACCTCCGCTATCGGCACTCCCCGCGGGCACTGCTCCTCGCAGGCGCGGCAGGTGGTGCACCACCACATCTCGCCGTCCGCCTGGCCGATGCCCAGCTGGGCGCGGCGCATTAGCATGCGGACGTTGACGGGCTCCTCCTGAAGGAGGCCCCAGGGGCAGGCGGCGGTGCAGACGCCGCACTGGTAGCACGGCGCGATGGCGCCGCCGGTCGCTTCCATGACGCGCTCCCAGCGGGCGTCGTCCAGCGTTACCGGGCGTGACCTCGTGGGCTTCTGCGGGCGCGTTCCCGCCTGCTTCATGACGCTGCCACCGTTTCCGCGGCCCGGCCGTGCAGGTACTCGTCCATCTCCCGTACCTTGGCCGCAAACTCCCGTCCCTCAGCGGCGGAGATCCACTGCAACTGCAGGCGCTCCGGCTCGATGCCCTTCCTCTCGAACTTCCGTCGCCAGAAATCGAAGCGCTTCTGCGTGTGGACGTTGGCGTCGATATAGTGGCAGTCGGATCCCTTCTCCGTCAGCCGGCAACCGGTGACGAGCACGGCGCCCGCGCCGAGGTCGAAGGCGCGGGCGATGAAGTCTTCCTCGATGCGACCCGAGCACATCGAGCGGATGATCCGTGCCGAGGCCGGGTACTGGATCTTCTCGACGCCGGCCTGATCGGCGCCGGCGTAAGAGCACCAGTTGCAGGCGAAGACCAGGACCTTCTCATCCGCGCGGTCTGCGAGAGCGGCTTCGATCTGGGCCAGGATCTGCTCCTTGGTGAAGTAGGGCATGGTGATGGCTTCGTACTTGCACTCGGCGGCGCAGGTGCCGCAGCCCTGGCAGGCGGCCTCGATGAAGTCGATCGGCCCTTCTTTGATCGGGCCGAGCATTTCGATCGCGCCGAACGGGCAGACCGGCACGCAGCGCCCGCAGAAGATGCACTTGTCGATGTCGAGCTGGGCCGTGATCGGCTCCTTTTCGATGTAGTCCTTCGCCAGCAGGGCGCCCGCCTTCGAGGCGGTGGCCAGGCCCTGGGCCAGCGACTCGCGCACGTCCTTGGGGCCCTGCACCGCGCCGGCCAGGAAGATGCCGGGAGAGCCCGCCTCGACTGGACCCAGCTTTGGGTGCTTCTCGAGGAGGAATCCGTCTTCGCTGCGCGATACCTTGAGCTGCGACGAGACCTCCTCCGTCGCCGGTTTCAGGCCGAGCGCGAGGACCAGCAGGTCGGTCGGGATCTTCACGTCGGCGCCTAGCAGCTCGTCGTGCACGGTCACAGAATCGGCCTTGATGCGAAGCGCCTCCTGGGCCGGTACGTCCGGGTAGCGGACGAACTGCACGCCCTTGCGCGCCGCTTCCTCGTACGACTCTTCCGCCTGCCGGCTGAAAGTCCTGATGTCGCGATATAGCACGCGCACCTTCTTGCCCATCTCCCGCAAACGGATCGCCTGGCCGATCATCGACTCGCAGCAGTAGCGGGAGCAGCCGGCCCCGTCCGCGCGGGAGCCGACGCAGCCCACGACGGTGACGCGCTCGCCGGGGACCTCGGGCCAGAGGGCCTCCAGTTCGAGGTTCGTGACCGTCTGCAGGGCGGCGCCGCCGAACTCGTCCGGTTCGTGAGGCTCGGCGCCCATCGCCAGCACCACGGCGCCCGCCGCGATCTCTTCGCCGTCCGTGAGGCGAGCGTTGAAGTCGCCGATGTGGCCGCCGATGTGCTCGACTTCCACGCCGGCGTGCACCCTCACGCCGGACCGTAGCAGCTCCGCGCGCTGATGCTTGAGCAGCTCGTGGGCGCTCAGCCCGGCCGGCGCCAGCTCGTCCAGGTGGCGCAGGATCCCGCCAAGCTCTGGCTCGCGCTCGACGAGGTGAGTTTCGTAGCCTTGATCGGCAAGGTTGGTGGCCGCCACCATGCCGGCGATCCCGCCGCCGATGACCAGCGCAGACTGGGCCATCGGCTGCCTGGTCGTCTCGAGGGGCACAAGCAGGGAGGCTTTCTCAACGCCCATCTTGACCATGTCCATCGCCTTGAAGGTGGCTGCGTCCTTGTCCTCCTTGTGCACCCACGAGTCCTGGTTGCGCAGGTTGACCATCTCCAGCAGGTACGGGTTAAGCCCTGCCTTGAAGCAGACCCGGCGGAAAGTCCCTTCGTGCGTCTTCGGCGAGCAGGCGGCGATCACGAGCCGGTTCACGCCGTGCTCCCGGATGCGGTCGACTATCTCGGCCTGCGTGTTGCCGGCGCACGAGAACTTCTGGTCCTGTGAGTAGACCACGTTCGGCAGCCCCGAAGCGAAGTCGACAACGCTGTCGATGTCCACGACGCCGGCGATATTGCTGCCGCAGTGGCAGACGAAGACTCCCACTCGTGGCTGATCGACGTCGGTTATCGGCTCGGCCGCTTCGATCTCCGGCCAGGAGCGCTCGTCGAGGTGGTTGAGCGCGGCGGCCGCGGCGCCGCTGGCTTCGGCGACGCTGTCGGGGATATCCTTCGGCCCGCCGGCGCAGCCAGCCAGGTAGATCCCCGGCCGCGAGCTGCCGATGAGGCCAAAGCTCGTCTCTTGCGCGCTAAGGAAGCCGTCCTCGGCCTGTTCGAGACCAAGCGTTTCGCCGAGGTCGCCGAGCCCTTCCGGCGCCTGGACAGCGGTAGCGAGCACAACCATGTCGAAGTCCTGGTCTTCGATGCGGCGCTCGGCGACATCCTCATAGCGCACCGTCAGACCGGTCCCGTTGGCTGTGATGCGGGACGGCCGGCCGCGAACGAACTTCGCGCCCTCTTCCTCGGTCCGCTTCCAGAAGGCGTCGAACCCCTTTCCGTAGGCGCGAACGTCCATGTAGAGGATCGTGACGTCAGGAACGCCGTGGTCCAGCGCCTGGAAAGCGTGCTTGATGGAGTACATGCAGCAGAACCGGGAGCAGTACTTGAAGAAGCGCTGATCCCTCGACCCGACGCAAAGCACGATGGCGACGTTCCTCGGGTGCTTGCCGTCCGAAGGCCGGACGATCTCGCCGCCGGTCGGGCCGGCGGAAGTCAGCAGGCGCTCGAACTCCATGGATGTCAGGATGTCGGGGTGCGTGCCGTATCCGTACTCTCGCAGTCGCGAGGCATCCATCGAATCGAAGCCGGCGCTGACGATGATCGCGCCGGCCCGGCGTTCCAGGTCGGCCTGCAGGGGCATGCTGAAGTCGATGCATTGCGGAGGGCAGACCTCCGCACAGCGGTGGCAGGGCCAGTAGTTTGGTGGTTCATTCAGGCAGTTGTCGATGTCGATCACGTAGGCGCCCGGAACGGCCTGCGGATAGGGTGTGTAGACGGCCTTGCGAGAGGCCATCGCGGCGTCGAACTCGTTGGCCAGAGGCACGGGACAGACGGGCTCGCATTCCCCGCAGCGGGTGCACTCGTCGGTGACGAAGCCCGCTTTGCGGTGGATCGTCGCGGTGAAGTCTCCGGCCTCCCCCTCGACGCGCGAGACCTGCGCGTTGTTGAGCACTTCGATGTTCGGGTGCTCGCCAACCTCGGAGAGCTTCGGCGCTTCGATGCAGACGGAGCAGTCCAGGGTGGGGAAATTCTTGTCGAGAGCCGCCATCTTGCCGCCGATAGACGGCCCCTTCTCGACGATGACGACCTTTGCGCCGGCCTCCGCCAGGTCCAGGGCTGCCTGCACGCCGGCGATGCCGCCACCGATGATGATTACTGAGTCGCTCATGTCGCCGCTTTCTCTTGGCTGGCTGAACCATTCCTCAGCCCGTACTCGAACCCGGTGTTCAGCGCGTTCAGGTTGAGCTCCAGCAGGCGTGGTTTCACCGTCTCGCGGACTGACTTTTCCAGCGCCTCCCGGCTGACTACGCCCGTCACGCTGGCGAGGAACCCGAGCATCACGATATTGGCCGCCATGCGGTTTCCCAGGTCGGTCGCCAGGCGCATCGCGGGCAACCGGCGAATCCCGTTGGTGCCGGCCTCTACAAGATCGCTGTCGATGATCAACTTGGCACCGTCGGCGAGCGCCGCGCCGTACTTGCTGTAAGCCTCCTGCGACATGCAGACGACCAGGTCCGGGTGGGTGACCAGCGGGTAGTCGATTGGGCCGTCGCTGATCACAACCTCGGCGGCGCAGGCGCCGCCCCGCGCCTCCGGGCCGTAGGACTGCGTGAAGACNNGGTCCGGATGCGTGATCAGCGGGTAGTCTATTTGCTCATCGCTGATCACTACCTCGGCTGCACAGGCACCTCCGCGGGCCTCTGGGCCGTATGACTGCGTGAAGACGGCCTCCTTGCCGTCGTAAATGGCGGCGGCACGGCCGAGCACGAACCCGGCCAGAATGATGCCTTGGCCGCCGAAGCCTGCCAGCTGTACCTCTTGCCTCATTTCTCGCCTACTCCACTGGGGACGAATACCGGGCGCTCGATATTCACGAAGTCGCCAAGCACTATCGGCGACTCCCTCTGCATGTCGATGCCGGCATCCTTCAGGTCCGCGCCGGGATCGACGATGGCGTTCGTCCTGTACATGCGCATCTCATCCAGACCCTCGCCGATGTCGTTGGACTTGCCGAAGCCGACCGGGCAGGGAGAGATGACCTCAATGAACGTGAACCCCGGCTTGCGGAGGGCGTTCAGCATTGAGCGGTGCACCTGTCGCACGTGGAGCGAGGTCCATCGTGCTACGTACACGGCCCCCAAACTGGCAGCGAGGTGCGGGAGGTTGAATGCCGGTTCGCTGTTGCCGAAGGGCGTTGTGGTGGTGTGCGCGCCCACGGGCGTCGTCGGGCCGCACTGGCCGCCGGTCATGCCGTAGTTGAAGTTGTTGACGCAGACCACGTTGATGTCGACGTTGCGGCGCGCGGCGTGGATGAAGTGGTTGCCGCCGATTGAGAACAGGTCGCCGTCGCCGCTGAAGACGGTGACGATCAGCTCCGGATTCGCAAGCTTGAGCCCGATGGCAAAGGGGATTGCGCGGCCGTGAGTCGTATGGAAGGAGTCGAGCTTGAGGTAGCCGGCGACTCTGCCCGTGCAGCCGATGCCGGAGACGATGGCGTGCTGATCCGGCGCGGTGCCGGACTCGCTGATCGCGTTCGCCAGGCAAGACATGATGCTGCCGAGGCCGCAGCCGGGGCACCAGATGTGGGGCAGGCGGTCGGCGCGCAGGAGCCCATCCAGGGGATGGTCCTGGACCATCACTTCGCTGCTCATCGTGAGGTCTCCTGAAGGGCCAGCAGCACTTCCTCGGGGGGGATCATCTTGCCGCCGGCGTGAGTGACCCAGGTCGCGGGCCGGCGCAGGTGCCGCTCAACTTCGCGTGCGATCTGGCCGAGGTTCATCTCAGCGACGACGAAGCGACTGACCTGGTTCGCCAGGCCCCGGAGCTTCCTGAACGGGAACGGCCAGAGGGTGATCGGCCGGAACATGCCAGCCTTGATGCCCCGTTCCCTCGCGAGCGTGACGGCCTGCCGGGCGGAGCGGGACATTGCGCCATACGCAACGACGACCACTTCGGCGTCATCGATCATTAGCTCTTCCACCTGCGTAAGCTCCTTTTCGTGGGCCTGAACTTTGTGCGTCAGGCGTCGCACGAGCCTGTCGTGAACCAGCGCGTCTCCCGCCGGGTAGCCACGTTCGTCGTGTGTGAGACCCGTGACGTGGACGGCGTGGCCCTCGCCCGCGATCGGCATCGGTGGAACGAGGTCGTCATCAGGCAGGTAGTGCAGCCGGTCCTCGCTGTCGGGCGACACGCGTTTGCGGTTGACGATCGCTATTCGGTCTTCAGGCGGGATCGTCACGCGTTCGGTCATGTGGCCGACTATCTCGTCGGCCATGATGAAGACGGGCATGCGGTAGCGCTCGGCGGCGTTAAAGGCGCTGATCGCGAGATCGAACATCTCCTGAGGTGAGGCCGGCGCGAAGGCGATGGGCTCGAAGTCGCCGTGGCTTCCCCACTTCGCCTGCATGACGTCGGCCTGGCTGACGAGCGTCGGCAGCCCGGTGGAAGGCCCGCCGCGCTGGACGTCGAGAATGACGCATGGGGTCTCGGTCATCACACCGAGGCCGAAGTTCTCCATCATCAGAGTGAAGCCGGGCCCGGAGGTCGCGGTCATCGCCTTGGCGCCACTCCAGGAGCCGCCCAGGATGGCCGCCATCGAGGCCAGTTCGTCCTCCATCTGGATGTAGACGCCGCCCAACCTGGGAAGCCGCTGCGAGAGGCGCTCGGCGGTCTCAGTTGAAGGCGTAATCGGGTAGCCGGCGAAGAAGCTGCAGCCGGCCGCCAGAGCACCCTCCGCGCAGGCGATGTCACCGTTCATGAAGTGCTGTCCGGTGAGAACGCGCGGCTCGGCGGCGGCGGTGACCATCACGTTTCCTCGGTGTAGATGGCGAACTCAGGGCAGACGAGCTTGCAGAACGCGCAGTTGATGCAGGCGTCTTCCTTGGCCGGCGCCACCACGGGATAGTGGTAGCCCTTGGCGTTGATGGCGGTGGACTCCGCCAGCACCTGTTCCGGGCAGAACTCGATGCAGAAGCGGCAGCCCTTGCAGCGCTCAGCGATGACAACAAAGACCTGGCCGGAAGGAACGAGAACCTGCTCGCTGTCGAGAGGCTTCCGGTATCCAGTTGCAACCATCAAGAACGCCCCGTTCGTGTCCGTTCAGTCGGGGGCTCTTGGCTGTAAGTACCCGCTACTAACATAGGAACGCGATTTTCTTAGTGTCTGTAGGGTGTAGGACCAGTGCAGTGTAGGGCCGGGCCCGACTCGCCTCCTCGCTGCAGGGACGCCCACCCTGTGTTGAGGAGCAACACCAGAGCCATTTGGCATAGCTCCTTGTGGTGCGTTAGATACTATTTCCCGGTATCACGTGCGGAGAATTCGACTGGGAGTGAGCCTCCCGGGAGCTAGGGCAAGGCAAGAACCTCACTCGGCGTAGACGCGGGCGATCGTCGAGAACGTTGTGGCGTAAATGTCGCGATTCCAGCCGACGCTGGGAAAGACTACGGACTGCATCGGGCTGTTGATGGCGACGCGGCCCTTCTCCTCGCCGGTTTCGATGTCGAGCACGACGACTCGCTCGGTGCCGTTCTTGTGGTCGTAGTCGTACGAGATCACCTCACCAGTCCGCGGAAATCGGATCATGTGCCCCGCCTGGTCCTGATCTCGGCTCCACAGGCGTTCAGCTTCTCCGGGCTCGCCGTAGCGCCAGGCTGTTACGACGCCGTTCCCGCTGTCGTAGCCGACGGCGACTCGACGTTCGGCATCGATCAACGGTGGGTTGGCGACGATTCCTCCCGGCCTGCCGCAGACCTCGACGTAGCTCGGCTCGGGCCGGTCCAGCGGGATGCGGACGAGGTGAAGCGGTGACGCGGCTTGCCCCTTACCTCGAAACGAGGGCCCGAAGGCGGACGTGCCCTCCCCGTTGTCGAGGAACCAGGCAGAGCCTCCCGCGAGCACGACATCCCAGCCGAACGTCTGGCCATCGAAGCGGATGTATTCGGGCGCCCATTCTTCGTCCTGGTCCAACCTCGATCGCTCCCCGTCCCAGCGCAGCCGAAACGCGTTCCGGTCGCCGATAACGTAGACGATCGGTCTCCCGCCCTCCGCAACATCAGCGGAGAGGCGGGCGATCGATCCCTGCGGGAGTTCATGGCGGGCTACTATCTCCAACCCCTCTGGCTCAAGCACGACGAGCTCCGAGCCCCGCACCCCCTCGGGCAGTGCGTGGACTCCCTGCCCCCCGGCGAAGTCCTTCATTACGAGATGACCATCGGGAAGGACGATGAGCGAGTTGTAGGGCCGGTTTCTGGGCAGCTCTCTCGAAGCGACCGGCTGGCAGTCCGGGTCGAGGCGGTGGCAGTAGCGCCCGAATGTGACGTAGAGAGAGCCGTTGGCGTGAGCGGCGACGCCGCCCGGCCAGAAGGGCCCCGCGGGCAGCGGCGGCGACTTCTTGAGTGGCTCAAGCGATTCGGCGTCTATCCGCTCGACCCAGGATGTGGCTTCGGACCCGACGCCGCCCATGTGCCCCTGCAAGTACACCTCGCCGGGATCTCGCAGAATGGTCATGCACGCCACCATGACGTTCCGTGCGTGCGCGGCGAGTCGTTCTCCGGGCTTGAGGTCGAGCGCGGCCTCGGAGGCGGGCGCCTGGGCGCGTCGCGGCCCCCCGTCTTCGCAGGGCCAGGGGCTCGGCCAGTAGCCGGCGAGCATCGGGTCTCGCTTCTGGGCACCTGTCATGGCCGTGAGGGTCTCATTGGAGAGAACATTTGGTGAGCGCTAGAACCGCCGCTTCAGCCGGTCAGGCATTAGCCGGCGATTCTTTCCGCGCGCTTAAGCATGCGAACCTGGGGCTCGCCGCCGTCTATCTGACTCACGTACCTCTCCTCCCGGCCTAACTATACATTTCGAGTGCTGGCGCTCTCCTTGACAGGCTGCGGGCGTTACGTGACGATTGGTGGCCTAGTCGTGACATTCGGGGGATATTCCGTTGCAGTGTAGCTCCTGTGGTCAGGAAAACCGCGAAGGCCGCCGTTTCTGCGCGCAGTGCGGCGCGTCTCTGGCCCTGGCGTGCCAGTCGTGCGGCGCCGCCTATGAACCCGGTGAGCGCTTCTGCGGCGACTGTGGAAAGCCGCTATCGGCAGCCCCCTCGCCCCCCGCAGAGACCCCTGCGGCCCCTGTGACGCCTGAGCCTTCCCCATCTCTACCCTCTACCTTCGCCGGCGGCCGATATGCCGTTCAGCGCTTCCTGGGTGAGGGCGGGCGCAAGCGCGTCTACCTCGCGCACGACACGAAGCTGGACCGCGACGTAGCGGTTGCCGTGATCAAAACGGAAGGGTTGGACGACGCAGGCCTCTCGCGGGTGAAGCGGGAGGCGCAGGCGATGGGCCGCCTCGGTGACCATCCGAATATCGTTACCGTGTTCGACATCGGCGACGACGGCGGGCAGCCGTACATCGTCTCGCAGTTCATGGGCCGTGGCGACCTGGACGGGTTGCTGAACAAGACGCCGGACCGGCGGCTGCCGGTGCAGGACGCTCTGCGAATCGCCCGCCAGGTGCTGGAGGGGCTAACGCACGCGCACGAGCGAGGCATCATCCACCGTGATCTGAAGCCGGGCAACATCTGGCTGGCCGAGGACGGCACGGCCAAGATCGGCGACTTCGGCCTGGCCGTGGCGCTGGACCAGTCGCGGCTGACTATGGAAGGGATGATGGTGGGCACGGTCGCCTACATGCCGCCGGAGCAGGCGCTGGGCCGTCAGCCCGACGCCCGTTCCGACCTTTACTCGCTGGGCTGCGTCATCTACGAGATGGTGACCGGGCGCCCGCCGTTTCTGGGCGACGACGCGGTGGCCATCATCTCCCAGCACATCAACACGGCGCCGGTGGCCCCCTCCTGGCACAACCCGGAGGTGCCCCGCGCGCTCGAATCGCTGATACTTCGCCTGCTGGCCAAGGACGCAGACGAGCGGCCGGAGAGCGCCGCTTCGATCCCGGATGCCCTGCAGGCTATCGTCGACTCGGCTTCGACGACCAAGCCCGCCGCAGCGGAATCGGACGTGAACCCCCTCGACCGCCTGGCGACTGGCATCTTCGTCGGCCGGGAGCGTGAGATGGATGAGCTGCGCGCCGGCCTCGAGGACTCGTTGTCGGGCCGCGGGAGGCTCATGATGCTGGTCGGCGAGCCGGGCATCGGCAAGACCCGCACCGCCCAGGAGCTGGCCACCTACGCCGGACTGCGCGGCGGACAGGTCCTGTGGGGCCGCTGCTACGAAGAGCAGGGCATGCCTCCCTACTGGCCCTGGGTGCAGGCCATCCGCTCCTACGTGCGGGAGCGGGAGCCGGAGCAGCTACGGTCCGAGATGGGCGCCGGCGCCGCCGACATCGCCGAGGTGGTCTCCGAGGTGCGCGAGCGGCTGCCGGGCCT
>JABAOE010002130.1_pt2 | contig 17006 bp, 15 predicted proteins | sample 7062141 | NCBI WGS metagenome assembly JABAOE01 (sample SAMN14538627, study PRJNA623070) | marine sediment metagenome | biome: marine biome [ENVO:00000428]; feature: marine pelagic biome [ENVO:01000023]; material: deep marine sediment [ENVO:00002113] | place: India: Gulf of Khambhat ... | reverse complement strand
TTTGCAATAATCATCTATGTGTTATCAACAATACTTGCATTGTACTCAAAACCATACATGATACATAAATTCAAAGAAAATTTTGAAGAATTACAAAACAAACAAAATCAAGAAACTTCTGGCCAAACAACTGCAGTAGTTAGCTCTTCTGGAGTTGATGAATATGTAAACAAACAATCTGCTGTCTACTTTGCAATGTTCCTTGTTTTTGCAATGGGAATGTTGGGTACAGTTCTTGCAACTAATCTAATTGAATTTTACATTTTCTTTGAGGTAATGCTTATTCCAGCATTTTTCATGGTAGCATTTTGGGGTGATGGAAATAAAAGAAGAATAGCTTTAATGTTCTTTTTCTGGACTCACGTTGGAGCTGTCATTTTACTATTAGGCTTTTTAACAATAGGTCTTAGTGTTGGAAGCTTTGATTTTGCAGATATTCAAGAATCTGCAATACCTGAAGATGTAGTACTTTTGTCTGCAGTTGCAATAATTATTGGACTTGGAGTAAAACTTGCTGCTTTTGTATTTCATATTTGGTTACCATATGCACACGGAGCTGCTCCTACACCAATCAGTGCTCTGTTATCACCAGCTATGATCGGTATCGGTGCTTATGGAATCTTTAGATTAATCATAGAATTTTTGCCAATGCAGTATGCGGATCTTGCAATTTGGTTACACATTTGGGGATTAGTTACAATGCTATATGGTGGTGCAATGGCACTAATGCAAAACGACATCAAACGTCTCTTAGCATATTCTAGCATAAGTCAAATGGGTTATCTTTTGTTTGGTATGGGTTCACTCTCTACTTTAGGTCTTGCAGGAGCAGAAATGATGTATGTAACTCACGGACTAGGTAAAGGTATTCTCTTCATGACCGCAGGAATTTTAATTGTAAATGTTGGTACACGAAAGATCTCTCAATTAGGTGGTTTAGCTGGCAAGATGCCTATAACTGCTGTTTGTGCGGTAATTGGAGCGCTTACGATTATGGGCGTTCCTCCAACCAGCGGTTTTATGGGTGAATGGACTCTATTTTATGGAGCACTTGAGACTGCTATAGAGCAAGGCTCTGAACTTAGAATGGTAACATTTGGTCTTGGTCTTGTTTCAACAGTTCTTACCATGTCGTATATTCTTTGGATGTTAAAACGAGTTTTCTTTGGAAAACTTCCTGAAAATCTATCAAACGTCAAGGAAGCAAGTTGGTACATGTTAGGACCAATGATGGTACTAGCAGGTTTTACAGTTGTTTTAGGAATTTATCCAGACATTTTCTTTGATAAAATTATTCCATACATGAATGGAGTGTTGGGAGTATAGACTATGGCTACTGATATTTTTGGATTAGATGTTGGACTAAGTGCTTGGATGATTTGGATTGTACCATTTATTGCAGCATTGATAATTCCTGCAGTTGGTAAAGGTTCTAAAAAAGCAACCGGATATGTTGCAGTTGGATTAGCACTCGTCAGTGCGTTATTTGCAGCATCACTTTTACCTGGTGCATTAGAAGCGCACGAAGTTCATAATCAAGTTTCATGGATTTCTTCAATCGGTATTGAAGCAGGAGTATTAGCAGATCCTCTTGCAGTTATTATGGCAAATGTTGTAGGTTGGATTTCCTTCTTGATCATGGTTTACAGTACTGGATACATGAAAGGTGACAAAGATATTGTAAGATTTTGGTTCTGGATGATGTTTTTCATTGGTTCTATGCAACTAATTGTTCTCTCTGATAATTTACTTCAAATGTTCTTTGGATGGGAAGGTGTCGGTTTAGCATCTTATGCATTGATTAGCTTTTGGTATCGTGACAAAGGTCAGCATCATGTTGGTCGAGAAGGATATTCAGCTCTTGGTCTAATGGAATATTATTCTCCAACACATGCTGGAATGAAGGCATTCATCATGACAAAGGTTGGTGATATCATGATGTTTGCTGGAATGTTTTTGATTTTTGCATTTGCTGGAACGTTTGGATTCAAAGAACTCATTGGTGAAACTACTTGGGCAACCAATATGGCAGCTGAAGGTCTTTTGATTCCAGCTGCAGTGTTGCTTTTCGGAGGAGCAGTTGGAAAATCTGCACAATTCCCACTAAATGAATGGCTATTAGAAGCCATGACTGGTCCAACAGCAGTTTCAGCTCTTATTCACGCTGCAACAATGGTCAAAGCAGGAGTATTCTTAGTTGCAAGATTAGGTCCTCTGTTCTTTGCATTAGGCGCTGCAGGAATTTTAGCAGAACAATTCTTTGAGATAGTTGCATGGGTTGGAGCATTTACCGCATTATTACTTGCAACACAAGGAATGGTTAATCCTGAAATTAAAAAAGTTCTAGCATACTCAACAGGTTCACAAATTGGATACATGATGATGGCACTTGGAATTGCAGGATTATCCGAACAATTTGTTGATGGTTACACTGCAGGATTTTTCCACTTAATCTCACACGCAATGTTCAAAGCATCTTTGTTCATGGCTGCAGGTTCTTTGTTACATGTAGTTGGTTCTCGATTTATGACAGACATGGGTGGACTGCGAAAACAAATGCGGAAAACTTATGCGTTTATGTGGGCAGCCGGTCTTGCACTGATGGGTGCTCCGTTCATTACTACAGGATTTTGGAGTAAAGATGCAATATTTGCAGCAGTTTATGAATCAGGGAACACTTGGGCTTTACCAATTTTCATTATTGCAGTGTTAACTGCAGTGATTACAGCATTTTACACAACCAGAATGATTGGAATGGTATTCTTTGGCAAAAATAGTAAACACATTGAAAAGATGGAAAGTGAAGGACATCATATTCATGAAGCTCCAAAATCAATGTGGATTCCTTATGGTATTTTAGCAGTTCTAACAATTGGAATAGGAATAATCGGTTTATCTGCAGAAGAAGGAATTCATAAGTTGTTTGAAGAGTATCTTGATGAATCATTTGGAATTCATTCAGTTTATCATGAATCTAAAGAATCTATGCTACCAGGATTCCTATCTGGACTTAATCCAGTTGCTTTAGGTGCTTCACTGATAGCCTTTGCAACAGGATTTGGATTAGGATACATATTCTATATTGGACGGTGGGTAGATCCTGTGAAATTTATCAATTCAAACATTTTCTTCTATGCACTTCATAAGATAATTCTTAACAGATGGTATCTTAATGCAATGATTTATTGGGTATTTGTAGTTGCACCTCTCTGGTTAGCACGTGGAATTTGGCGATACTTTGAGAGAACAGCAATTGATATGGGAATGAATATGGGCTTTGAGAGAGCAGTTGCTTGGAGCGCTAAAGTTGTTCAGGGAACCCAAACAGGTGTTGTACAATCATATCTTTACATATTTGGAGCAGGACTTCTCTTCGTTGTCCTGATATTGCTAATTTAGGTGATTATTGATGATTGAAATTTCTTCTACACCATTGATTCTATTAGCAATACTTGGAGTTGTAGGTATTTCCCTTCCATTAATTAACATTGCAAGAAAAGAACAGGGCTCATCATCATTTTATGGCGCAATAGCTTTTGGAGCACTCATAGCTTCCATTGGTTATGTTATTTACCAATTTGCAAATGGAAGTATTGCTCCTGCAGCAATTTTCTCTCAAGATGTTTTAGCTGATGATGCATTTGGTGGTTTGTTTGCTATTGCAATGTTAATTGTTGCAATAATGACTACTGTTGGCTCATTTAATTATATGAAAAAACAGAAAAATTCCGCTGTATACTTTTCGTTAATTCTCTTATCTGCAATTGGTATGGTCTTTGTTGCATATTCAACAGACTTGGTGATGCTTTTTATTGCATGGGAGTTGATGAGTATTCCAACTTACATTTTAGCAGGTTACATGAAAAAAAATCCATCCTCTAATGAGGCTGCTCTAAAGTACTTTTTGTTTGGAGCACTATCTTCAGCAATTATTATTTATGGAATTTCATTAGCCTATGGTCTTACTGGTTCAACAAATATTGGAGAAGTGATTCATGGCTTTGCAACTCTTGATGCAACAATGACTCCACTTGCTTTGTTAGCAGTTGGAATGTTTATTGCAGGATTTGGATTCAAGATGGGACTAGTTCCTTTCCATATGTGGTTACCAGATGCGTATGAAGGATCACCTCCAACCATTGCTGCTCTTTTGGCTGCAGGTACAAAGAAGGTAGGATTTGCAGCTGCAATTAGAGTTGTTATAATGGGAGCAGTCGCTCTTAGCGTTGATTGGACATTTGCATTAGGAATAATCGCAGTCATTACTATGACTGTTGGAAATATCGCAGCTATAATGCAGAAAAACCTAGCACGAATGCTTGCTTATTCTAGTATAGGACATGCTGGATACATACTAATCGGTCTGTCAATCGCACCATTCTCATCAATTGGACTTCAAGGATCACTCTTTCATATTCTAAATCATGCAGTGATGAAAGGTGCTGCTTTCATTGCAATAGCTGGAATTGTTACGACTCTTGCTGTAACAAATCTAGATAAGATGAAAGGACTTGCAAGAAGAATGCCAATTACTTCGTTAGGATTAATAATTTCACTTTTGGCGCTTGCAGGTGTTCCTCCACTAAATGGATTTTGGAGTAAACTAATGTTATTTGGTGCTGCACTTGATGCAGGACCAATTGCAGCATGGGGACCATGGCTTGCAATAGCTGGTGTTCTAAACAGCGCACTATCACTAGCTTACTATGGTTGGATTATTAGGAAAATGTACTTTGAAGGAGAACAAGAAAAACGAGTCAAAGAACCTAGATCTATAATTGCTGTAATGATATTTTCAATTATATTCATAGTTGGAATTGGTGTCTACCCAGATCCAATAATTCAATTTACTGAAACTGCAGTTCCTAACTTGGCTGCACTTTCGCCTTAAACATAGTGAATTTAATTAAATTTTCTAAGTGAGATTTTGCATCTCCTTCTTCTATTTTTCTTAAACCACTCTTTGCTTTTTCAGAATAACTTTTTAGAAGTTCTTCCATTTTGTTAAAAACATCTCTTGGATCAGAACTTTTCTTAATCAAAAAATTAAACAATTTATCTTCATTTTTCCAATCGTTAAGATCGTCTTGAATTTGATAAGCAATTCCAATATTTTTTCCATACTCTGATAAAGCTTCTATTTGTTCTTCAGTACCTCCTCCTAAAATTGCACCTAATCTTGCTGCAGTTTCAAAAGCAGTAGCTGTTTTGTATTCAATTACTTTAAGATAATCATCAAAAGTAGCATCTTCACTTTCTTCTAATCGTCCTTCAATAATTTCTCCTTCACTCATTAGCATTGCAGTGGTGGATAGATCTTTTGTAATACGTGGATTGTTTAATCGTGAAGAGATGTTAAGAATTAAACCTAAAACAAAATCTCCAGTTAGAATACTCGCATTATAGCCATATTTGATATGAAATGGATCCTTTTGCCTCCTCATAGTTTCATTGTCGATAATATCATCATGTATGACTGATTCAGTATGTAAAAATTCAACAGCACAGGATGCTACATATGCATTTTCATCTGCTTTACCAATGCTTTCTGCAGCCAGAATTAAAATCAAAGGTCTGATTCTTTTTCCGCTTTCCATGGCATACTTTAATGGTTCAATAAATTCAGATTCTGAATATAGTGCTAATTCTGATTTTAACGACTCATCAATTTTTTTAATGTATGTTCCATAGATTTCTAACAGAGGATTGATCTCGATGTTTTTTCTACCCAAAAACAGCCCTTGCTGTCATACTTTTGATAGTATATTAAAAGTTGGTGCTCCCGCCGGGACTTTCATCTTTTTTTGATTTTGAACCCGGGATCACCGCCTTGAAAGGGCGGTATGCTTGACCGGTCTACACCACAGGAGCCCGTTTGCATCCGGTAATTTTATCCATAAAATCTTTTGGGAACTGCAAAGATTTTTTTATCAGAATTTTAGGATTAAACTCATGAATTCTCTAATAAAAAGAATTGATGAAATGATCGAAGAACGAAGTTTACTTAAACATCCATTTTACCAAATGTGGTCAGACGGAAAACTATCATTAGAATCACTTAAGGGATATTCAAAAGAATATTTTCAAATTGTTAAAGCCGTACCATCATTTATGTCTCCAATAATCGAAGAGGCACCTGATTATCTCAAATCCGAATTAACATCTAATCAAGAAGAAGAAACCCAACATATCAAACCCTGGATGAGATTTGCTACCTCATTGGGAGTTGACCAAAAAGAACTAGACAATTATGAAGGACTTCCTAAAACAATTCAGGCAATTTCACAACTATCTTCGCTAATGAATTCATTTGAAGGAGGTTCATGTGCAATGTATGCGTTTGAAAAAGAAATTCCAAAAATTAGCCAAGTAAAACTTGAAGGATTAGCAGAATTTTATGGAATATCAAGCGAACAAGCTACAGAATATTTCAAATTACATACTGAAGCAGATATCAGACATGCAGCTTCTTGGAGAAAAGCTTTAGAACAAGCTTCATCACCTAAAGAAGAATTATTCGAAATTGCTGAAAAATCAATTTCTGCACAAAATTTGTTACTTGATAGTTGTTACGAATCTTATTGTTAATCTCTATAACATTTTATACTGAGGATAGAACCATTTTTGCGTGGGGCCCGTAACTCAGCTTGGTAGAGTAACCGGCTCATAACCGGTGAGCCAAGGGATCGAAGCCCTTCGGGCCCATTTATCTTAAAAATCCTCTATTTAGGAAGGAATTTACATTAATTTTAAAACAAGTTAATACCTAAGAATAATGGCCGCTATGAAGAATCAGAGTTATATCTGAAAAATGATGTAAAGGCATTTGACTGAGCTGCCATTTTTTTAATTTTTGTTTTGAGCCACTTGTGTCTGAATTTTTTTTAAAACTTCATTACTGACAAGATTTGCATTATGTAAATAATTTGTAATTTCTAAAATATCAGTAAGTTGGTGCATTTTTACTCCTTCTGATTGTAAGTTTTCTTCTGCACCTTCTAATCGATTAATTATTACATATGCATCTTTGACTACGACTCCAGTTTCTTTTAATAATTTGATACTGTTGACAACTGAACCTCCAGTAGTTGCTACATCATCAACCATCAATACTTTCATCCCAGGATGAATTTTTCCTTCAATTGATCTAGAAGTTCCATGCTCTTTTGGTTTTGTTCTCACGTAAATCAGGGGTTTGACTGTTTCAATTGCTAATGCAGATGCAATTACTAGACCTCCAGTAGGTACAGATGCTAACGTATCAAACTTTTCCATTCCAATCTCTTCTGAAATTAAATCTTGAAGATTTTTTATTACCTTCCGAAATTGATGAGGAAAACTAGATACCAATCTTAAATCAACATAATAGGAACTCTTTTTTCCACTAGATAGAGTAAAATCTCCAAATTTTATGATCTCATTTTCTAGCAAAAAGGTTGCAAACTCTTTTACAAATTCCATACTAAAATTAACTAAACTGGATTTATTTTGGTTTGTATTTTTGTTCATTTATGCCTGAAATCTGGCTAAATTACGGTAAAACCGATATTGTACTTGATATAAGAGCAGAAAATCTAGACCAACAACTAGATTCTCAAGGCAAATCTCTATCTGACTCTGAAATAGGCGAAAAGCTTAGCACTCTTGATTTAACTAAGCAAATGGAAATTGTAATTCTAAATAACTCAAAATCTGTTCAAAAAACAATTTCTAAAATCTATGAGATATGCGAACAAAAATCTCTTAAAAAACCTAACATTTTGGCTGATAGTTCTGTTCTTTCATCTCTCAAATCATTTTTGCCTGAAGGAAGTATGATTTCTGAGTTTAATGATGAAAACCTTTCAAATTCCAGTCTTGTTTTTTTGGATGAACTAGAATTTGATGGATTATTTGGCTTTGAGACTATAGCAACTAGATTAACTAAAAAATTTGGAAATGAACAAATGCTTACTGCATACCAACAGAGAAAAGGAGACCTTCCAGTACCTGGAGAAAATACTGAAAATATTCAGATTGCTAAAAAATTTACTGACTCTTTTGAAATACAGGCAATAGAAGTGATGGCTAATCAAAATGGAATAGTGGATTTATCCATAGGTCATCCTTCATCAACAATGTCTTTGTCAAAACAATTTGGTGAATCTGCTACAAAACAGGTTGAAAAACATCGTACAATGATGATTAGCACTGGAAAGGATGCAAGTAATGACACTCTTAGAAAATCTCTTTCATCTCTATGGAATTGCAGTCAGGCAATTAAAAATGAAGGATTGGCAGTTCTTTTGGCAGAATGCAAAAATGGAATTGGTTCTGAAGCAATTCAACAATTCATTGAGGGTAGAATGAGCCTTGATAGGCTAAAAAAACCAGCAAAATATGTTGATGGCATGGAAGATCTTTTGTTCTTAACTGAAATTCAAAAAAGATTTCAGGTTGGATTAGTATCAATTTTGCCTGAAGTTTATACTAAAAAACTTAACATGAATTCTTTTGCTGGAATAAAACGTTCAATGGACTACATTTTAAAAATTCAAGGAATAAAACAAAAAGTTGCTGTAGTGTCTGATGGCGCACGAATTCTTTTAAGGTAGCATTTGTGGTGGAATTGGTGCACATAAAATTGCAAGTACTACAATTAATGCATACAAATATTTTCTATTTTTAGGAACTGGTGAAACATCATCAAGTGGCATTGCACTTGGATTTCTAGTACTTAAAAGTAAAATGAACATAGCCATAATGAAATAGCCTAATAAGAAAAGAACACCAATGCTTGCATAAGTTCCAATTCTATGCCATTTTGCACCAAATAATGCACGTGCCATATGGCCTCCATCCAGTTGCCACGCAGGGAGTAAATTCAAAAAAGTAATTAAAAATCCAAGCCAAGCTGCAAACAAAACGGGTGTCATAATTACTTCTTCGCCTTCACCACCTTTTCCAAACATCGCTAAAGATGCAATCATAAGTAAAGGCTCATTCATTTCAATTAACTGTGATTGGGAGAACAAATTTTCAGCAATGTCATCTGTAATCACTGGAGCTGTGTATGCACCATATATTGAAACAATTATTGCAATAACTAATCCTGCAATAGGTCCTGCAATAGCAACATCATATAGAATATGTCTGTTAACTGTTAATCCTCTAGATGTAATTACTGCACCAAAAGTTGGAATTCCATAAACAGGAATTCCTGGAATAAAATATGGCCATGAAGTTTTCAGTTTATGTAATTTTGCAGCTATTAAATGACCAGATTCATGTATTCCTAAAATACCTAACAAAGAAATTGTATAGATTATCGCTATGTCAAAAGGATCTCCTATGTTGACAATTGTGTTTGCACCCAATGTTCGATAATAACCATCAATCATCACTAACCCAATAACTACTGCAAAAAGAATTCTAGGCATCCATGAACTTGATAGTAATTTACGCTGTTTTCTTGGAGGAAACCTATTAACTAGAATATACGTTCCATCAGAAGTTTTCTCCATTCTGCAAATTAGATCTCTTGTTTCTAACCTTTGGGCAAGTTCAACAAATTTTGTCTTAAATTCTCTATCTTCTATTCTGAATTTCAGAGTTTCTAGAGTAAGATCAACATTTGTGACCTCAAATTGTGAAGAAACAATGGAAATTACTTCTTCTTGGGTAGGTTCACTCATTCTTTATCATCAAGAGTTTATCCATTAATGCTTTTGCGGTTAAAATATACTAGTTTGCAACAAATACTCAAAATTAAATATTTGAATAAATCAATACTAGTGTTGCAAGTCATACTTCGACAAATTGGTGATTGTGTAGTTAGAAGATGTGATCCTGCAGATTTGATTCCGGTAATGGAAATCAACATGAAAACCCTTCCTGAACACTATTCTGATTATTTCTATGAAAGCCTATTATCTGAATTACCAGAAGCATTTCTTGTTGCAGAAATAGATGGTAGAGCGATTGGATACATCATGTGTAAAACAGAATACGGTTTTTCAAATTTTAAAAAATTAGGATTTGTAAAGAAAGGCCATGTTGTATCAGTAGCTGTCCTTGAAAGTCATCGCAAAAAAGGAATTGGGAAAGCTCTTGTTGAAGAATCAATGAATGGAGTAAAAATAAAAAAATGTGATGAGTTGTATCTTGAAGTTCGATGTAGTAATACTGAAGGAGTTAGATTATATGAAAAACTTGGATTTATAATAAAACAGAGACTAAAAGCGTATTATCGTGATGGTGAAGATGCCTTTTTAATGGCTGTCGAATTTAATTACTAGATTCAAATAAATAACTAAGTTCAAACTTGTAGCCAATGTCAAAACGCAGATCTACTGGAATTGCAATCTTTGTTTTGTGCATTATTGGTTTTTTCGTATATGCATATCTTCTAATGTTGTCTGAATGGAGTGGAATTGTTCTTCAATTATCTGTTCTTATGATAGTTGGAGGTGTTCTCGGTGTAATTTCTTGGATAGGTTATACAATGGCAACAACTAAACCTTCACCTTCATCAATCACATCTGACGATGACTAACTATTTTGTAATCTTAACATCAACAACTGTTTGAAAATATCTAGGACCTACAGCTCTTACTATTTTTGAATTAAGAATCTTTGATTTAATTGGAGTTATTTCTAAATAATGTTGTTCTGAAAGTGTTGAAGCTTTATTTTTTTCGTCTGCATGAATATGAGAATAATAATGAATTATGCCATTATTTTTTGTTGCAGAAATAGCTGAATTAAGAAACTCATCTGATCTTTCTGGTAATAGCATTAACGTTCTATCTCCCTCTTCCATAATCTTATCTTCAATAATTTGTGCTGCATCTCCGTTTATCGAAATAATTTTTCCTTTTAGTTTGTTTAATTCTATATTTTTTTCACACAGTTTAGCAGCTACAGGATTAATGTCTATGTTATAGACTGTACATTTTTTTCTTTTAGCTGCAATGATTGAAAACATTCCAACACCTCCGAACATATTGATTACGGTCTCTCCATCTTGAACTAGATTTGCAATTCTATCTCTTTCAGTAGATAATCTTGGAGAAAAAAACGCCTTTTCAACATCTACAAGAAATCTACATCCAAATTCTTTGTATTCAGTTTCTGTTTTGTCTTCTCCTGCCAGTAGCTGAAGATTTCTTGTTCTAAATTCTCCTTCAACTGAAGATGATTGGTAAAAAACAGATTTTGCTGTTTTAACCTGCTCTAGTAAAGTTTTCCCAATAACTTCTTTTTTTGATACTAAACTATCAGGAATTCTAACAACAATGATATCTCCAATTTGATCAAATGCTGAGAATAATTCTTCACTTTCTTTTTTTGATAATACATCTTCAAGTGCTTTTTTTAGCATTCGAGTCAATTTTTGTAATAGAAATTTCCAGATTCTTTTTGAGTTTTATCTAATCTACTTTCACTTTTATTTACTCTAGGTCTTAGTGTTTTTTCATCCCTTCGAAATGTTATTTCTAGAGATTTTAGAAATTGATTCATTGCATTTGTTTTTGAAAGTGGTGATGTTGCATGTCCACTAACACCAGAAGTTCCTTCAAAAATTACCATAGAATCAGAGATTAGATCCATTAACTGTAAATCATGATCAATTATTATTGCAGATTTAGAAAATGAACGAACAAATTTTTGAATAAATTTTGCTATCGCAATTCTATCTTCTACATCTAAAAATGCAGAAGGTTCATCTAATGCATAAACATCAACTTTTTGTAATAAACAAGAAGCAACTGCAACTTTTTGTAATTCTCCACCAGAAAGATTTTTCACAGATTTGTTGTAAAGTTTTTTTATTTTCAATGGATCAATGATTTGCTCTTCTTCCATGCTTCCTTGAACAGGTCCTTCATTTGCTTTGTCTAACAAATCAATTACTTCTACATCTATGTCATTTGTTAGATATTGTGGTTTGTATGCAATTTTGACTTTTTTATCTATCTTACCTGAATCAGGTTTTTCAACACCTGCAATCATTTTCATCATTGTAGTTTTTCCTAAAGCATTTGCACCCATAATGCCTAACACTTCTCCTTTTCTTACTTTGCCTGGTTCAATAGTAACTGAAAAAGCTGGAAATTTTTTTTCAAGTAATGGATATGAAATAACTTCATCACCTACTTGAAAATTCTCTGTAGTTGTAGCTGATGAATCAAACGTAAATTTTTTGTCTCTAAATCTGACATTTTCATTTGGTAAATATCCATCTAGGAATACATTGATTCCCACCTTAGTGGAAAGTATGTTTGATACAATTCCATACGCGGCTGGTTCGCCATATAAGACATCTATGTAATCACTAAGATAATCAAGTAATGTTAGATCATGCTCTACTACCATGACACTTTTTCCAATTTTGGCTAATCCTTGAATCACTCTTGCAACTCCAGTTCTTTGAAATACATCATTGTAAGAAGATGGTTCATCAAAAAAGTAAAAATCTGCATCTTTAGATGTAGCAACAGCTACTGCTAATCGCTGTAACTCGCCTCCACTAAGTTCATTGAGATTATTTTCTAATGAATTTTTTAATCCTAACTCTTTAATAATATGCTTAGTTACTCCCCTTTCATCATATTTTTCTAGTAAATCCTTTGCAGTTCCATCAAATACTTCTGCAATATTGTAAACTTGTTGTGGTTTAATTGAAGCTTTAATGTTTCCATCTTTAATTTTTTCAAAATGTGTTTTAAGCTCTGTTCCACTATAATATTTTAAAATTTCATCCCATTCAGGTGGTTGAGAATAATTTCCTAAATTTGGTTTTAAGTTTCCCGATAAAATATTGACTACAGTACTTTTACCCATACCGTTTCTTCCAAGAAGTCCAACTACTTCTCCTTTGGTTGGAGTTGGTAATTTGTACAATCTAAATGAGTTTATTCCATATTGGTGAACTTTGTCTGTTGCAAGCTCAGATGCTAAATTAACAATTGTTATGGCATCAAAAGGACATACTTTAACACAAATTCCACAACCGTTGCAAATATCTTCATCAATCTGTGCTTTTTTTATTTCCTCATTCATTACAATACAATCTGCACCTGATTTGTTAACAGGACAATACTTGATACATTCAAGTCCACATTTTTTTGGTTGGCATAATTCCTTATCTAGTACTGCAACTCGATGAGTCATGAACATACCGTCATTTTCTTTAATTTATACCTCTTCGCAAATACAGTAATTTTCAATCATTTGAATGAGTTTTTGAGAAATTTTTCAGTTAGCTTAATAGATGGCATGAGAAAAAACACCTTCAAGCCGGCCATAGCGTTGGGGTGCGACCCAGTCCCTTTCCGAACCTGGAAGTCAAACCCAATGTCGCTGTTGTGTTACTAAGATGCGAGAGCTCTTGGGAAGCAACGGTGCTGGCATCTTTTATTGAATAAAACTATAAACAAGTCTAATCATCGTGATTTAATGCCTAACTGTTCTGTATGTGGTCAACAATTTGATAACGATATTAGATTTTTGAATCACATGATGGAAAAACATGGCTTTAGAAATCCTAATGTTGGCAAACCTGATAGAAATAGTCGGGGATACTAATGGTATTTTCCTATAATTTGTTAAGATAATCTAAAATCAATCTTACACCAAATCCTGTAGCTCCCTTTGGATTGTAAGATTTCTTTTTTGATGCATCCTGTGTCCATGCAGTTCCTGCAATGTCAATGTGTGCCCAAGGTGTATTATCTACTGCATTTGCTAGAAAAGCTGCAGCAGTAATTGTTCCAGCAGATCTTCCCATTCCAATATTTCTCATATCTGCTACACTTGATTTGATCATATCCATGTAATCATCATTAATTGGAAGCTCCCAAATTTCTTCAGATGTTTTTTTAGATGATTTTTTAAGATTGTCTGATAATTTTTGATTATTACTTACTATTGCAGCAACATTGTTCCCTAACGCAACAATACAAGCACCAGTTAGTGTTGCAAAATCTATTATTGATTTTGGTGAGTATTGTTTTATTCCATAAGATAATGCATCTGCTAGAATTAATCTTCCTTCTGCATCAGTGTTTAAAATTTCTGCAGTTTTTCCGCTATAAAGACGAATGATATCTCCTGGTCTATATGATTCACCACCTGGCATATTTTCAACAGATGGAATGATTCCTACTACGTTAATTGGAAGCTTTAACTCTGATACAGCTTTCATAATTCCTAAAACTGTACAACCACCACATTTGTCAAACTTCATTTCATCCATTTTATCTCCTGGTTTTAACGAAATACCACCTGTATCAAATGTTACAGCTTTTCCAACAATTACAATTGGCTTGTCATTTTTTCTTCCTTTGAAATGCTCTAAAATGATTAACTTTGGTTCATTTTTGCTTCCTTGTCCTACGGCTGTAATCCCACCAAATCCTTTTTTCTTTAATTCAGATTTTGAAAAAATTTTGCATTTTAATCTGTTTTTAGTGGCTACTGCATTAGCAAAACTAGCCAATCTAGATGGTGGACAATCATTAGGAGGTAAATTAGCTATGCTTCTAGTGTATACTACTCCTTGAGATTCAACTTCAGCTTTTGAAATAATCTTCTTTGCATTTTTTGAATTAGAAACTAATATTGATAAATTAGGAGATTTTTCATTTTTTTCTTTCTTGTAGGTATCAAAAGAATACATCGAAAGTATTGAACCTTCTACAACTGCTGAAATTAATGAGTTTGAATCAATTGATAATCTATCTGGAATAATTATTGAAAATTCTGACAATCCCATACTGCGAGCTTTTTGAGCGATTTTTCCTGATACATTTCGTATAACATCAGATGATAGTTTATTTTTTGGACCTAATCCAACAATTAAGATTTTTTTTGGAGAAATCAATCCTAATGTGCTAATTGTAGACATTGTTCCAATTTTTCCTTTAGTCTCTTTTACTGCGTCTTTTAACGCGGTATTGATTTTTTCATTTATTTTTTCTATTCCAAATACTTCATTAGAATTTTCTAAGACAAAAGCACAAAGCATAGATGTTTTTTTCTTAGATGGTTTTGTTGATTCTGAACTTATCTTCATAATGTATGGCTCGTACGTTTAGAGGTATTATAGATTACTTTATCTTTATTTTTTTACTATTTGTCAGTAAACTTGCTGAACGAAGAAATACTGCTTTGGAATTTTTACAATTTAACTCACAAGATTCTTGAATACTAATTTCTTCAGACTGTCCCCTGGCATTAATAATCGCTGAAAATAAAGGAATTAATCCTGCACGTCCTCCATAGGCGGTTTTTCCATCAACAAACCAAAACATCTCTAATGCGCTTGAATCTAAAACTTCCTCTCTAATTTTTTCTCCAAGCTTAGTGTAATGTCCAATTATCCTTAATCTACCTCTAGCCAAAAAATTTACAAATTTTGCAAATTTTATACAAAGATAACATTGGTTGTCATAAACCATTAGTGGTACAATTTCTTGTAATTCCATATCTAGTGTAGGTTGCGATCGGATTAAAATTTTCAGAAGTAGCTTAATATTTCATTTAAAAAGCAAAAAAACAAGAATGGGCCTAAATTACTATAGAATTAAAAAAAATGTTCTAAAGGCTCGCAAACTTGTGATTAAAGGAACAACTTCTGCTGGATCTGGTCATCCCGGAGGTTCCTTTTCCATGGCAGAAATTATGGGTTGTTTATTTTACAAACATCTAAAATTTGATCCTAAAAACCCACTTTGGGAAGACAGAGATAGATTAATTCTTTCTAAAGGTCATGCATCACCAGGATTGTTTTCAAATCTTGCAGTTGCTGGATACTTTGAACCATCTGAACTAGAAACATTACGAAAATTTGGAAGTAAATTACAAGGACATCCTGATCTTAAATGTCCTGGAGTAGAATTTTGTGGTGGTTCTTTAGGTTTAGGATTATCATATTCTATTGGTAATGCACTTGCTGCAAAACTTGACAACAAAAATTATCGCATCTATACGGTAATTGGCGATGGTGAATCAGATGAAGGACAAGTATGGGAAGCTGCAATGTCAGCTGCAAAATTCAAAATTGACAATCTTACGGCCTTTGTTGATAGAAATTTCATTCAACAAGATTCCTATACAGAAAAAATAATGCCCCTTGATGAAAAGCTTGAAGGAGATAATCTTTCTGAGATGTGGAAAGATGCAAGCAGATGGAAAATTGGTGATAAATGGAGGGCATTTGGATGGAATGTTATTGATATTGATGGTCATAGAATTGAACAAATAGATAATGCGATAAAAAAAGCAAATCAAGCTAAAGGGGTTCCTACGATAATTGTTGCTAGAACAATTAAAGGAAAAGGAGTAGAACACATGGAAGATAATCCTCAATGGCATGGAAAAGCTCCAAAACCTGAAATGGTCCCTATAATCAATGCAGAACTTGAATCACAATTTATGATTGCACCTTCTATCATTGCAGGAGATATGTCGAATTTAGAAAAAGAAGTAAAAAGATGTGTGGATGGAAGAGCAGATTACATTCATCTTGATGTAATGGATGGTGCATTTGTACCTAACACAACTTTTGATCATACAAAAATCAAAGAACTACGTCCATTAACAGTAATTCCTTTTGATGCTCATCTTATGATAAATGAACCAGTAAAACATGTTAGAGATTATGTAGATGCTGGAAGTGACATTGTAACTGTTCATGCTGAAGTATGTGATGAATCAAGTTTTGGAGAAATTCATGATATATTACGACAAAATGGAGTTGGTGTGGGCCTTGCAATTAATCCAGATACAGAGCTTCCTAACTGGTCACACAAATTCATTGCAGATTTAGATCAGTTAATTGTAATGTCAGTTGTTCCGGGAAAATCTGGTCAAAAATACATTGAATCATCTCACGAAAAAACTCAAAGACTAGTTACTAGTCTTAAAGAACACAACTTTGAAGGTACTATAGAGGCTGATGGTGGAGTTACTCTTGAAAATGTCGGACAATGTTTTGCTGATGGTGCAAGAGCATTTGTTGG
>JABAOE010003964.1_pt1 | contig 17015 bp, 23 predicted proteins | sample 7062141 | NCBI WGS metagenome assembly JABAOE01 (sample SAMN14538627, study PRJNA623070) | marine sediment metagenome | biome: marine biome [ENVO:00000428]; feature: marine pelagic biome [ENVO:01000023]; material: deep marine sediment [ENVO:00002113] | place: India: Gulf of Khambhat ... | reverse complement strand
ATTTGATGAAGATTTCACAAATTTGACATCTTCTTTGTCCAGATGCATATCTTCCGGTGCCAACAGGCTTTTGAGCCTTGTATCTTATGCAAATTCCTTTACACGTCATTTTAGCAGTAATATATAGAATTCCTATCTATATAAGCATGGATCTGTAAAATCTATAAAATTTCGAATTTTTTTTTATAAAATTTTGGTAATTCATTGGTTTATATAGAATTAGTTTCATCGAAAACGAAAAAACTTCAATAAATATCTATAGCTTTCGCGATTTTCGTACATTTTCTAATTTTTTAGAATTAGTGCAGATGTTGTTATTAAAAATTATTATTGATTTAAGATAATTCTTAGTTATGAAACTCCTAAATTCCTAATTTCGTACATTATTCGTTTTCTTCTTTTTTGCCCCATTCCCCACAGTTATGTCCTTTGTTGTCAGGGCAGACAGGTTCTTTCCATTGGAATTTGATATGGACTGTCTCCATAAATTGTATTAGGCTCAGCTAATAATAAGAATTTGTGTTAATTTTTAGAAATACTTTGTAAACAAAAGTTCTTGGAATTATCCCGTAATGGATAGAGGTAGAATAAAGTGTCTATATCCTTGCCTTTGGGAGATATATTTGGCTGAAAGCATGTCTCGCTTTCCTCTCTGGTTGAAATTCTTGATTTTTGGACTGGTTTTTCTCTCATCTACAAATTCTAGCTCAAAAGAAGAGCAGAATTTTAGATTAAGCGAGGTCCCAATTTTTTTGGCAATTCCCATATTGCCATTTCCAATTTTTACAATCTTTCTTTTTGCCCTTAATTCTGCGAGAATAGTGATGATATGAGAAACTAGATTTTCAACTGAGGAGTGAAGTGAACTTTCTATCTCTTTTCCAAAATAGAATACTGACAATCCTATCCTGCTGCCTGGATCTACGCCTAAAACTAGTTCATCTTCTTCAAAGACCATATCCAATTTCTGTAAAATCCAGCCTCGGATAATTGTTGGATGTTTATCGAAGACCTCTTCATGAAGCATAGGTTTTGATGAATCCTTAGGGGCTTCATCTTTTGTGGTCATGATAAGATTTCCCGTATATCTTGGAATTTGTTCAGGCAAAATAGAATCATAATGAATATTCAGTTCTTGAAGAGATTTTGAGAATTTGTAATATGGCCTGCCATAGGTAGTCGCAACGCCAATACGGAAATTTTGTAATGGGTCGATAATTGAAATTGATTCCATCAGTGATTTAGGTCTATGCCTTCAAAACAGTTGACACGATATGATTAACTGCATCATCTGAATTAGCATCAATATTAGACTGGATTTGAGCTAGTTTTTCTTCTCCTTCTTTTGAAATATTTGCAGATTCTGCATTAGCTTTTTCTTTGGCTTGGTTGATGATTGCCTCTGCCTCTTTTGTGGCCATTTCACGGACTTTATTCATGAGTTGGTCGATCTCATTTTGTGCTTTGATATTGAGATTTTTCTTCATATCAGCAACCTTAGAATTTAAAGAGTCAAGATCATTTTCTAGACCAGATAGAGAATTTATGATTCCAGTAACCTTGGATTCAGCTACGCTCATTTCTGATCAAAGCCTCCTTTTCCAATAATTAAATCATTCAATTATCCCTAAAATTTGTCTGAAAAAACAACTTCTTTGAGATCTAGTTGACCGCCACGTGGCATGGCAGGTTTGATAGCTTTTCCAATAACTAGCATCATGCTGATTACGTAATCTTTTGGAAGGTTAATTATTTCTGCAACTTTTTCAGGATCAAATCCAATCATCGGATTAGAGTCATATCCCATAGCTTTAGCTGAAAGCATAAGTGTTTGAGCAGCAATTCCACAGGATCTCATGGCCTCATCTCTTTGTAAATGCTCTTTGCCCTCATAGAATGAAGTAATAGCTGGTACAAGGAAATCCCTTGCTTCTTCAGGTGCATTTTTCCAGTACCTTTCTGGCTGTTTGTTCCATGCTTTCAAGTCAGCACACATTACAAAAAGTAGAGAGGCATCTGTAACTTGGGCTTGATCCCAAGCGACTGAGCGGATCTTTTTTCTTATTTCAGGGTCTTTTACGATGAGAAATCTCCAGTTTTGAATATTAAATGAGGTTGGAGAAAGAATAGCTGATGAGAGTAATTTTTCTATCTCTTTTTCTGTGAGTCTGTATTTAGTATCATAGTGCTTTACAGAGCGTCTTTGCTCTATTGCATCAAATGTATCCATAAAGTGAATGGGAGGAGGATTGTTATTAATTTCAAGATTAGTCGTTTTTCCTCACCTATTTTTCCAGTGATACAGTGATCGGGGTTGGTCTAGATACGGTATTGGCTACGGGAGAAACTTCCTTTGCAAGTTCAATTAGTTCTTGCAATGTTTCTTTAGATGCATCTGACACTATCTTTAGGGAAATATTGATTCCTTGATATCCTGGATTTACATCGTCTCCTAATTTGAGTAGTCCTTGAAGATCAATGTCTCCTTCTAGAGTTGATTCAATTGAATCAATTTTGATTCCTCTAGCTGCTGCGTGTGCAACTAGACTGGTTGTGACACATCCAGCTAATCCTGCAAGAAGATACTCTACTGGATTTGCTCCATTATCTTTTCCTAATAGAATTGGAGGTTCATCTTTTGTGAAGACATGTGGTTGGTTTCTGGTATGAGTTTTACATGCACCGTAATATTCTGATACTGTGGTTTGGTTTTCAGTTCCTCCAATCCATTTGTTTTTTGCCCTGAAATTGAACTTTGCAATTTCCTGGTTTTCTTTGATGCTGTCAATCGTTTTAAAAAGTTGAGTGACATTAACACCATTTACAATTTTTTTTGTGGTTTGTTGTGTTTTCATAGAAATGATATCATGATATCATTATATTAACTTTCCTTTATTTGATATCATGATATCATAATTTATATATTCATTTGCACAAATGATATCATGACAAAAGATATTCTAATTCGCGGATTTGATGATCAAACTCACTCTAGTCTAGGAAAGAAAGCAGACCAGATGGGAGTATCAATTAATTCCATAGTTAAAGATGCTGTTGAGCAATGGCTTGAGAAAAAAACCCATGTTCCACATGTACATGATTTGCTAATTTACTCTGATGAAAAATCAATGAATAATTTTCTAAAAGCACTTGACAGGATGACATCTAATACTGAATGGTTCAAGTCCTTTGCGGCACCTCCAAATCATCATGCTGAAAAAACCTTATCCAAACTAAATTGGTTTAATGGCACAGTCAAGCCTTACAAGCCACATGGGACTGATGGCTCCAAGTATTGTGGACAAGTAATTCAAAAAATCGTCAAAGAATCCCAGAAAAAGCCATTGTGTTGTATTGATTTTATGATTACTGATATTGCAAATAACTCATTTAATCATGCAATGGAGCTTGAAAAAGGATACGATAATGCAAGGTTGCCAGGATTGATGTTTTGCCCATACAAAGCAAGCGATTTGATGAGCTCTGATATCACTGATATGATAGAGTTGTTCTTAATGCATGATAGAATATTTGTTGTAAAAAATGATGATATCTACAAGCTGCATATTACAAAAGAAAGTATTCATAAAATTTTTCTGAATTAGATTTAGCCAGTAGTCAAGAGCAAAATTGCTCTGGCAAGGTCACCTTTTGCTTCTGCTAATGCATCTTTTGCTTTTTCTTCATCCACACCTGCTTGTTGACATACAAGTTGGACATCTTCATCTGAAAAGATTGGAACTTCAAGTTCTTTTTCCTCATAGCTATCAGCAGTGACTGTGAAAATAGAGTTATCCTTTGCCTTCATCTCTGTTACTTGAGGCTTTGCTAATATGATCTCTTTTTTGTCAGTCTTGATAATGACTTCTTGAACATTTGGAATCTCTTGCATGTCAAGACCCATCTTGTCCATCATTCTTCTCATCTGACGATTTCCTCCGCGCATCATGATGAACTAACTCCTTGTATCTGACTTTTTAAACTATCTCTAACTTTGACAGCTACGCCGCGTTTCATTGATGGAATCATTTCTGAAGAAAGTACTGCTTTTCCAACTGCAATGACCTTATTCTTAAAGAGAACTGGGACGTCGTCTGCAATTCTAATATTTTTTCCACACCAGACTACATGCTGGCAAAAAACAGATTTTCCTTCTTCAACAAATGGTTTTGAATCAGCATCAACCTCAAGACAGTTTTCTTTGAATTTTTTGTTCTTCAAAAGCATCTTGGCAAAGTATGGAGTAATTGCAAGGCCACCGTCAATCCTTAGAGTGCAAAGTAGATTCCCATCATGAAAGACACTACGAATTCTGCCATTTTTTTTGGAGAATGTGAAATCGATATTTTTTGGAAGTTGCCTTGATGTCCCGCTTCCAAAAAGGGCATCTATTGTATACTTGAGTTTAAGCACATGATCCATTATACATAGAGAAAATTTTTCTAAATATTAGTTCAATGTATGCATATATTTTCAAGACTAAACTATATAGAGATCAAAAATAACCATAGAATATGCAAGAAAGAGAGGAAACAAGGAAAATTCAGTTTACAGGAAAATCATCCTATATAGTTTCATTGCCAAAACAATGGATTACAGATTTGGGGTTAAAACAAGGCGACCAGATTAGAGTAGCAAGACATGGTTCATCTGCTCTACAAATCTACCCTCCACAGTACCAAACAAAGAGTGTTCAAACCGAGGATGCTACAATCGAGATAGACATTGATGAGGAGACCTCATCAATAATTCGGAAATTAATTTCTCTGTATTTTTTGGGATTTAAGACAATTAATGTAAAACCAAAAGAAGGTCGATTAAAGCCTGCACAGAGAACAGCAGTAAAAGATGCTGTAAAAAGAATGCTTATGGGAACAGAGATAATTTCTGATTCTAGTAGTGGCATGACAATTCAGGTTCTAGTCAATCTACTAGAACTATCAGTTGATGGTGCTTTTAAGAGAATGATTCACCTTGCCAAGTCGATGCTAACTGATGCAATATTGGCTCTAAAAGAACAAAACTCGGATCTTGCTCAAGAAGTTATCAACACCGATGATGAGGTAGATAGATTTGGTTTTTACATCATTAGACAACTAAAGATTGCTATTCAAAACGAACACATGCTCAAAGAGATGGGATTCTCTAATGCGAGAAATTGTTTGGGATATAGACTCTTTGTAAAAAATATTGAAAGAACAGGCGACCATGCAGCACTGATTGCCAAGGATTTGTTAGAATTCAAAAAAGGAATCAAAAAAGAGATAATTGCAAAAATTCAAGACATGAATGATTTTGCAATATCTGTCTTAGATGATGCCTGTCTTGCATTATTCAAAGAAGATTATGTCCAAGCGGAAAAAACAATAGAAAAAACAAACGAGATTTCAAAATATGAGAAAAAAGTTCTTGATTCTACAAAATCGCTAAAAGATGATGAAGAGATTTTTAGAGTCCGAAGAATGACTGAAAATATTCGTAGAATTGCCGAATATGCAAGCGATATTGCTGAAATCGTGCTCAATATCAATATAGAAAAAGCCCTTACTAAGAAACCCTAAATTCAATTTCCAGATTATCTTGGAATAAGTTAATGGTTAATTTTTATTCGAAATATTTGATGAAAAAATTTTTCTGCCCTTGTAATCTCTTGGGTAATCTTTGATTGTAGTTCTAATTCATGTTGTTCTTCAGAATATTCGTATTCTATTGAATAGGAATTTGGCAATTCTGACTGAATTTCTTTTCCATTCCAAACTTGTTTTGCTATAAGCTCCTGACCTTTCAAATAAGTCTCAAAGAGGTTGTGTTTTCTATCGATTCCATGTTTAGTAATTTTATCGGATTTTTTTGTATCAAAAATTGGGACTATTTTATATCCATAATATCCATCAGGTAAGTCCTTATCGACATAAACTAAATTCTCTAAATCTGAAATTTCATTTATTTGCCTGTAGCCTGAATTGAGATCCTTTCTAAAAATTTCGTATCCAGTAACAATCTCGTGATTTTTTGTCTCAGGCAATTGCCATTGAATTTTTAACGAATCCTCTGAAAGGGTAGAGACTTTCAATGGAATAAGAGAATCTTCAGTGTTTAGAATTCCTACTCCAAAGTTTGATTGCCATTCTGCAGTATCAGCATATGCAGAAGAATATCCAATTCCAAATAATGCAATTCCTGATACAAGGAATATTATTCCCAAATGAGTATCCATCTGATAGGAATTTTTCGTGATTTATCATTAAAGTATCTGGAATAAAAATTACCAAATAGGTTCCATAATGGAAAAATATTGCAATCCTAATGATTTTTTGTTATAGAGTATTTTTGTTCAAAAATCTCATTTGCTTTAATTATTTCAGAATAAATTTTCTGTTTTAATTCTAGATTTTTTTGCAGCTCATCTATTCCAAAATTTATTGAATACGTCTGAGATAGTTCTGATTGAATTTTTTCACTATTCCAAATTTCTTTTGCTAAAAGTTCTTGTCCATCTACATATGTCTTGAAAAATGCGTGGTCTCTATCAAGTCCTTGCACTGAAATTTCTTCAATGGATTTTTTAATTTCTTTTGAAGATGAAATTTTAGACCATGTATTAAAGGAGTTTTTTGTCCAAATATTGTGATTAGAGTCAATCCAGAGATCATTTTTTCTATCAATTTGTATTAGTTGGGCATGTTCACCAGACTTGGTATGAAGTGGGATTACGACTTCTTTGGGAGGGTTTAATGATTTTCCATCAACTTCAACTCCTTCATTAAAATAAAATTGTGCAGAGTTTCTTGAGTTATCGCTTACAGAAATTCCAATAGGATTTGCTAATGGAGCTTCTCTGAACATGTGTTCCATTCTAAAAAAGAGACATGAATAATTAGCATCTGATTTGTTACATTGTGTTGGCCATGTTTTAATCTTAATTTTATCAAGAAGATGATTTTTGTCAATAACATTAATCTGGTTTCCAATAAGTTCATTTGGGAAATACTCTATGATAGTTTCTGCACTGTAAAGTTGTCCAACTTCTGGAACTCCAAATGCAATTCTAATTACTCGAATATTGTTAATGCTTCTGTCATCATAAATTTTTGTTTGAAGAATGTTGATCTTTCCAGTTTCAACTTTTATCAAAGGATAATCAGTGTGCCATCTTTCTACATCAACTGCGTTACTATTGTAAGAAAAACCGAGGTCCACTATTCGTTGATTGTTTTTGTTTAATCCTAATGTAGGTGGTGAGCAATCTCCAGAACAATTTCCACCGCCACTATTTAGAGAAAATAATCCAAAATTTCCAAAGTCTCCTGAAAGAGTTGCTATTCCTCCAGCAATTTCTGCATCTGGATGTGGGTTAAAATCACCAATAGTATTTGTTCCACTTGCTGAAACTGTTGTTACTCCTATGTTTTGATTTCCTCCTGTAACATCTGTTACTGTAATGACCAAGGTCTGGGAGTTTGACCAAATTCCACTAAATGAAGCACCTATTGGTTGTGAAAAAGTAAAGTTTCCATTTATGTTTGCTTGAGTTGCTGTTCCAGATTGGTTTGTTGGAATGTTAAAAGTAATAGTCAGTGTATCGCCATCTGAATATACATTGTCTGCATCATCTGGATCATTTGCAACATAGGAAGAGATTTGAGGACTTATTGCAAATGCATTATCAACTACAACACATGCAGTACTAACAATAGCGATAATGAATAATAATGCGTACTGGGAATTTTCTCCCATCATTTATTATGTGAAAAAATTAATTTTCAAGAGGATGATGTGCATTTCAACAAACAATTTCACGACTGGTATTTTGAGGCTAAGCAAAATCCAAGAGAAGGTTTAGATGAAAAAAAGGGAGCATGATAAGCTATGAAATCTGCAATTTTGATAACCTATGATGAAGACGATGCTGTAAATGAAGCAACTGCACTTTGTGATTCAGCTGGCTACAAAGTAACTCAGATAATCAAACAGCGATTTCTAAAAAGACCAAAGTATGGAATTAGCGAAGAGATAATTGAAAGACTAGAAGAATCTGCAAAGAAACTCAATCCTGATGTTATTGTTTACGATGAGATCCTAAAACCAAGTCAGAACTATAATCTAGCTTCAAAACTTCACAGAAATATTCTTGATAGAGAAGCATTGATCTTAGAAATTTTTGAAAGTAGAGCAACAAGTTCTGAATCACAGCTACAGGTTAAACTAGCACAAATGAGATATGAGATGGGACGAGCAAAAGAAAAAGTAAGACTTGCAAAGATGGGAGAGCAACCTGGATTTTTGGGAATTGGAAAATTTGAAGTTGATGTTTACTATAATGATATCAAACACAGAATGCAAACTGTCAAATCAAAATTAAAAAAAGCTGGAAAACAGCGTGAGCTTCATCGTCAATCAAGAAAAAGACTTGGATTCAAGACAATCTCTCTTGCAGGATACACTTCTGCTGGGAAAACCACTCTGTTTAACAAATTGACTGGAGAAGGAAGAGAGCAAAGCGATGAGCTATTCACAACACTTTCTACTACAACTAGGAGGGTTGACATTGATCAAAAGCCATTTTTGATTTCAGATACTGTAGGATTTATCAGCAAACTTCCTGCCTACATGATTGAAGCATTCAAATCGACATTAGAAGAATTACTTTACACAGACGTAACTCTTCTTGTAGTTGATGCAAGTGATTCATTATTTGATTTAAAAAAGAAATTCCAAAGTTGTATTAAAACTCTAAATGAATTAGGAGTGGAAAGGGACAAAATCATCTTTGCCTTGAATAAATCTGACCTTTTAGAGCACAGTGATATTGCAGAAAAGGTAGAATACTTGGGATTAAAAGATAATAAAAAATGGATTCCTGTTTCTGCAAAGACAGGTGAGAATTTAGAACAACTCAAAGATTTGATAAAAAATGTAATTGATTCACAGCAATCACCACAGCCAACAAAAAAATCACTAAAAGAGGAGTTAGAAGAAATTTATGGAAATTGAAGTTCTAAGAATCGGTCAGAGATTAGTTAGAGATGACCGTGTTACAACCCATGTTGCACTAGTTGCCAGGGCTTTTGGGGCAACTAAGATCTACATGAATGAGGTAAATCCGGAGATTAAAGATACGCTTGAAAAAATTAACAATACTTGGGGCGGAGATTTTGATATCGAGTTTATTGATAACTGGAAGAATGTGATAAAAAAACGCAAGTCAGAATCTGCAAAGATTGTTCATCTTACAATGTATGGAGAAAACATTAACGATGTTGATTCAAAAATTCAAAATGAAGATGAAGTTCTAATTGTAGTTGGTGCAGAAAAAGTTCCTAGAGAAGTATATGAGCTTGCAGACTATAACGTAGCAATTGGAAATCAGCCCCATTCAGAGATTAGTGCTTTGGGAGTTTTACTAGATAGAATGCAAAAAGGAAATCAATTTCATGCTACATATCAAAATGCTCAGAGAAAGATTATTCCTACAAAGCAAGGCAAAAACGTTATCGTAAATGAGACAAGGGATTAATAATAGCACATAGTGAGAGAGAAACGTTGGTTGACAAGTACGAAGATCCTTTTGTAAGAATTGCAGCCATGATTGGTGGCGATGAATATCTCAAAGTTGCAAGATCCCTTCTAAAAGCTGAAGATGCAACAGATGAAGAAATTGCAAGCTCTACTGGTCTTAGGATCAATATGGTAAGAAAAGTACTCTACGATTTGTTTGGAAAATCATTGATTACTGGAATTAGAGTAAAAGATGAAAGAAAAGGATGGTTTGTTTACAGATGGCGTTCAAGAAGAGAAGAAGTTGAGAACTTTATTGAGAATCAAAAAAAGAAGATCAGTGAGCGTCTACAACAAAGATTAGATTATGAAAATTCTTCAGAGTTTTATCACTGTGGCAATGAAGACTGTCCCAGAATAACTTTTGAAGATGCATTAGAGGCAATGTTCAAGTGTCCATCTTGTGGTCAAGTTGTAAACTTGAAGAAAAATGACAAGGCAAAGAAAGCTTTTGCTAAAAAAATTGATGAGATAGCAAAAGACATGCAGCAAACTTTTTAATCTGTTCAAAAATTTGGACATAATCCTAAATACAGAAAACTACAACTTGATTCGTTGTCAATTCAAGAATCATATGAATATGGAATTTTTCAAAAAAAATGTGAACAACTGCTCCAAGAAGATGAGATTCGATTTGCTGGTTTGGTAAATCACATGGGTAGATTAGTTGCAGGAGGCTTCAAAGATGGCATATTGCCACTTGAAGATGAGGCTGAAAGACGCAAAATGTACATGGAATTGGCCCTTAGAGTTTCAATGAGAATGGAGTTTGATTACTCCCTTGGTCCTGTGAAATATTCTGCTTCTAGAAGAGAAAAAGCTGTAATGATTAGTTTTCCATTGCATAACAATATCTTGTTGATATCTGCAGAACCATCAATTGATATAGAAAAATGTGCTCAAAAAGTATTGAAGATAGTTGGTAAGATATGAGTGAACAAAAAAATTTAGAGTCAAAAGACGATTCTGGATTGTTTTGTGAGATGATGAAAAGCAATACAACGACAATAGTAAAAAAAATAGAATCACAGATTCCAACTTATGCTCAGCTGTATTCAGATGTCTATACAGAATATCTGCACATGATAGATGATCTTTTTGGAAATTGTTACATTGCCGAAAAAGAGATTTTTGAAAAATTCAATTTTGATCCAGAAATGATGAAGAATTTTAGCAATTACATGAACTCTTTGAGCCAGGCCTATGCATCTCAGATTGATCTATCTACCAATTTTCTGAAAAACTATTCTGAAATGAGAATTGCAATGATCAAGTCCTTTGATAGCTACATGCATACTATGATGGATGTTTATGCAAAAACCCTATCACAAATCAATTCTTTTGTTGAAAAGTAGCTGACAGAAATAAATATGGCATTTTTTGGGTATTAATCCTTGAGCCAGATTACAGAAGTAAATCCACCTTCTGGAAAACAAATAGCTACAGTAAATCCTGCAACAGAAGAGGAGATTCAAAGCTATACTCCAATGAGTAAAGAACAAGTAGAACGCTTAGTTGAAAAAGCAAAAAGAGCATTCCCTACATGGAAAAAAGATTATGATCAAAGAAGAGGATACATTTACAATTTAGTTACTTATCTTAAGAAAAACAAAGAGAAGCTTGGAAAAATTGCCTCACTAGAAATGGGTAAAGCTCTCAAAGAAGCAATTTCTGAAGTTGAAAAATGTGCATGGGCTTTGGAGTTTTATGCAGACCACACAAACAACTTTCTTCATGAGGAAATTCTCAACACAGATGCAAGAAAGAGCTTTGTCACATTTGATCCACTAGGCGTAATTGGTTCAATTATGCCGTGGAACTTTCCATATTGGCAGGGATTAAGATTTGCGGCACCATGTCTTATGGCAGGAAATACAATCATCATGAAGCCTTCACGTGTCACCATTCAATGTGGAATTGAAATTGAAAAAGCATTTTTGGATTCTGGATTTCCTGAAGGAATATTTCAGACACTAGTTGGTTCTGTTGAATCAGCAAATCATTTGATTGATTCAGATGTAAATGCTGTAACATTTACTGGAAGTACTAATGCAGGTGCAAAAGTTGGTGAAAGAGCTGCTGCAAACTTGAAAAAATGTGTATTAGAGCTTGGTGGAAGTGACCCTTTCATTGTTTTAGATGATGCAGATGTAGATACTGCTGCTGAAGGTGCTACTAAAGGTAGATTCATCAATTGTGGTCAAAGTTGTATTGCTTCAAAGAGATTCTTTGTTGGAAAAAATGTAGCAGATGACTTTATTGAAAAATTCATCAAGCATGCATCAAAGCTCAAGGTAGGCGATCCAATGTCTATGGATACTGACATTGGTCCATTATCAAACAAAGAAGGATTAGAAACAATTTCAGGAATAGTTGAGGATGCAAAACAAAAAGGGGCAGAAATTCTCCTTGGAGGAAACGAAAAAGATGGCAAAGGCTACTTTTACGAGCCAACTATCCTAACTAATGTAAAATCTGACATGAGAATTGCAAAGGAGGAAACCTTTGGCCCTGTTGCACCAGTAACCGTTGTTGAAGATGAAAGAGAGGCAGTAAAACTTGCTAATGATATAGAGTTTGGTTTAGGAGCCAGTATTTGGACAAAGAATCTTGCAAAGGCAGAAAAAATGTCAAAGAGAATAGAGTCTGGTATTGTTAGCGTAAATAATGTCGTAATATCAGATCCAAGAATTCCATTTGGTGGAATAAAACACAGTGGATATGGCAGGGAGTTATCAAAATACGGTTTGCTAGAATTTGTAAATATCAAATCAGTTAGATTCTACGATAATCTAACTCATCATCATTTTGTAGAATAGGTATTTTCACGCCTGATAATTGGAATTTTCTTTAAGTATCATTTACACGTATAGTATAGTGACGAGGATACTCAAGCTGGCAATAATGCGTTTGAGTGAAGATCAAAGCGATCAGTAGGAACGCCTTGAGCTTTGGAATATGGGCTGAAGTTCATGATTCCTAAATGTCATTAGTCCTCGTCAAAACTTTTACAAAAATTATGATTGCTCTGAGATATTTTTTGATAAATCCTCAGCTATTTTTTCAAAATCAGCTCTTGTCTTGCCAGTGTCTTTGAGCTTTGTTTCTTCAATTTGTGAACATTCCTCGTTTACTTTTTCGGCAACATATTGCAGACGAGCTTCTGCCATCATAAACAATCTGTTGTTTTCTTTCCAGAGATGTTGCGTAATATGTTCCGAGTATTCATTCATGTCAGCAATTAGCTGTGTAGCATCACCTGTTTTTAGGTAAGTTTCAGCTGAAGCCTCCATCTTTTTTGAATATTGTCTTGACATTTCATGCTCCATTAGCATCATAGCAATTGGTCCCATTGTAGTTGGCATTCCTGCTTTTTCTAGTGCAGGAAAAAGAGAATTCTCCTCTTTGCTATGATGACATACATCCATGAAATTTTTTGTAAAATCTATTACTGGCATTAGAATTGATTCAGGAACTGTCTTTCCATCACGTAACAAGCCAATGGTTGTCTCCATAGACTTGACAACTTTTTCAATTAGATCATGATCTCGTCTAAGTGATGCAGTAGACATGCATGTTTTGAATTTTAGATTACCTATATGTTATTCGATTTAGAAAAGTAAAAGGGAAAAGAGCTATCTGTTTGATAACTTCTTTGACTTTACGAAAGCCCAAATCTTTTTGGTCATCTCACTAGGTGCTACAGGTTTTGATCCGAAAACTTGTTCTACAGTTTCTTTTCTACCTGCAAAACTAATTGCATATCCACCAAAGGCTTTCTTTGATTTTGATTTGCTTTTAGATTTTGATTTTGACTTAGCTTTTGATTTTGATTTAGCTTTAGTTTTAGCTTTTGATTTTGTTTTTGCTTTCGTTTTTTTAGCTTTGGATTTTGTTTTTCTTTTTGCAGCCAAAGTTCTCGAAATTTTAAACAAGTATTAGTATAAGAACTTACAGTTTGAAATAATTCAACACTAATTCATCTCCTTGCCTAGTAACTCGTTTTAATCGTAATTTTTTCGAGCTCGCGATTGTAGAGAATCCTTTTCCTTGCACTAGTGTAGTTGCATCTTTTCCTCCAACAAGAAATGGAGTTAATGTAATAATTGCTTCATCAATCAAATTTTCATTTAGAAATTCCCAGTTGATTGTTCCACCTCCTTCTAGTAGAACAGAATTAATTTTTTGTTTTGAAAGATATTGCAAAAGTTTTTTGATGTTAATTTTTTTGTCACCTAAAATGGCAATTTCTAGAGGTAATTTTTGTAATCTTAGGAGGTTTTTCTTTGATATTTTCTTAGAGACTGCAATTATTGTTGGAACTTTTTTGCAGGTCTTGATTATTCTTGATTTAGAAGAGATAGTTCCTTGAGAATCTAGAATTATTCTAGTAGGATTTTTTCCTTTAATGAGCCGAACTGTAAGTTGCGGATCGTCTCTTTGTATTGTATTTCGTCCAACTAGTATAGCATCTACCTTTGAACGCAGTTTGTGTAGTCTCATCTTGTCTTTTTTTGATGAAAGCTTCGAGTCACCAGTTCTACTAGCAATTTTTCCATCTAAAGAGACAGCTGCACTAAGAATTACTCTAGGTTTAGATTTTGCCATGAACTATTTTTCCTCCTACCATTACTGCTTGTATTGCAGATTCTGAAGCTCTATGTACAATTGATGCATGTGGACTGTGCATTGGTTCAAGATCAATTGCATGCTTGTTAAGAAATATACAATCTGCCAGCTTTGTGTTTTCTATAACACCAATGTCTTTGTGCAAAAGTTTTCCAGCATTTACAGTAGCCATTTTTAGAATAGTTTTTGGATCAACTCTTTTTTTGTGTCGTGCCATTGTAACTTTCCAGAGATAATCCATCTCTCTGAACATATCTGGAGAGTTTATCATCACATTATCTGTTCCAATAGTTACATTGCATCGTGACTTTAACATCAAATCAACATCAGGAATTCCTTCAGCTAGAGCTGCATTGGCTCTTGGACAAACAACTATTCCTCTAGTTTTTTTTGCAACTAGATTTAATTCTGATTTTGATGCAAAGCTCATGTGAACCAAAAAGTGAGGCTTTAGCTCAAGTGCACGAATAACTTCAGATTTTTTTGTAATCTTTTTTGATTGATTTACAGATTCTTTGGTTTCGGCTGCATGAATTGCGCGTAATTTTTTGGTTTTAGAGTATGATTTGAGTACAGAATTGCTGTTTTCATTGGCACCACTGATTCCTATTCCATCGCATTTTTTGAGAATTTCATCTAGTTCTTCTTGTCTTTCTCTAGGCAATACTAGCATTTTGACGAATCTGCTTTGGGTTTTGATAATAGTCTATACGTCCTAGGATAATGGAGCGAATTGGGACTTGTGATAGAACCCCTTTGAGAAGATTTACTCCTTCTAATCCACCCTCTCTAAAATCAACAAATGTTGTAATTCCTTTTTGTAACATAGAGCTGCATGTATTTTTCATAAAGCTTGCAAGCTGAGAAGGTTTTGTTTTTTTGAGAACCTTTGGTTTTGCACCAAATACAGGATGTATTCTTTCATCAACTGAGCTATTCAGAGTGATGTCTTTTGCAATAGAATCTCCAATGTGAGTATGTGCATTTACAAATCCTGGAATAATTAAGAGTCCTTCACAGTCAACTGTTTCTTCTTTCGCACTGGGGCGAATATTTTTTTGAATTCTTGTGAATCGTTGATTGGAAATTTTTAGATTAATTTCTGGAACATATTCTAGTTCTTTTCCAAGAAGAATACTTGCATTTTTTAAAAGCATGATAGCTCATAAATTTCTGGCTTTTCTTTTCCAGAATCTCTGATCTCTCTTATTGTATCAAGTGATTTTGTTGCTAGCTTTACAGCTTCTCTTGCATTACGTCCTGTTCCTATTCCACAGTTTAGTGTGATATCTTGATCTTTTTTGATTAGCTCCAAGAACTCTTGTGCTGATTTTTTTGCATCCTCATTTGCAATTACCATAAAGTTATCACCACCCATGAAAAATGTCATTGCTTTGTTTTTGAGGAAAAATTCTGACATTGTAGAATAAAGCTTGAAGATGGCTGATGAGATTTCATAAGGTGACTTTGTTTTCCTAGTTGATGTTAGGTCTTCAACATCAAGATGCATGATTGTAACTTTTTGCTCAGATTTGCCATCAACAAATCCAAAGATATTGTGTTCTTTGTTGAGATATGTCTCGGACTTTTTGCCCTCATATGCCTTGAGATTTGCATCAAATGGAGTATCTGCATAGCCAATTGACATTGAGAGCTTGATATCAAATGATGATTCTAGCTTCTTTTGGATTTCAACGTGGTCATCAAGTGTGAGGCCATTTGAGACTGCAAAAAACTCGTCTGCCCTGTTTAGAAACACAAGGCAGTTTTTTTCTGAGAATAGCTTCTGAACCTCCTTGTAAAGCGATGCCTGAAGCATCTGCAATTCGTGCTCTCTGTCACTTCCTAGAGTAAGTGTCCATGGCCCGTAACCTGTAATCTTGAGAATAGTTAGTTGTATCAATTTTAGATCCTTTTTAGTTCGTTTGAGAGTTTTACTACTGCTTCAACTGCTCGCTCAGCAACAGGTCTGATTCTAGCATAAGCATGTCTTTCTTGCATTCCAGGGCCGCTGATTCCTAAAGATACTGGTTTTTGATATTTTAGAGATAATTCAGTTAGAGATTTTGCAGTAGAGTTAGCAATTACTTCATCATGTTTTGTTTGGCCTTTGATTATTGCACCAAGTGTTACAACTGCATCTACATCTTTTTTTTGCAATAATGCATCTACAATTATTGGCATATCATAAGCTCCTGGAACTTTGCAGGTATGCTTTACGTTTAGCTTGAGTAGTTTTGCTTTTTCTTGGGCAACATCCATCATCCTAGTTGTCACTTTTTCATTAAATTCCGCGCCAACAATTGCAATATTCAAGATTAATGCACCTTAGCGTATTCTACTAGTTCTCTGCCATCAACAAATGGTATGGCATTTTCTTTTGCATATTTCTCTGCTTTTTCGACAGATAAGGCAGAATAAGTTTCAGCATCCATCATCTCACAGATTGCTGTAACAGGGGTAAGTTCAGCTATTTTTGCAAGATATACAGACATTTCAGTATGACCTTGTCTTTTTGCAAGCAAGCCATTTGAGGCAATTAGCAATGGAACGTGTCCTGGAGTCTTAAATGAAGAGATGAACTTGTTTTTTGCATTCTCTACTTTGTGTAACTTTGCCATCTCAGAAATTGTTAGTGCTCTGTCTCTGTCTGTAATTCCCGTGTATGTTTGATAGTGATTTATTGAAATTGAAAATGTTGGATGATCCCCATATGGTGCAAGACCCATGATCATCTCTTTTGATTGTGGCTCAAAGTTTTCTGATAATATATCATGCATGTAACGTAGTCCTAGATTTTTTCCAAAAGAATCATCAACTGCAAGACA
>JABAOE010007040.1_pt3 | contig 17025 bp, 17 predicted proteins | sample 7062141 | NCBI WGS metagenome assembly JABAOE01 (sample SAMN14538627, study PRJNA623070) | marine sediment metagenome | biome: marine biome [ENVO:00000428]; feature: marine pelagic biome [ENVO:01000023]; material: deep marine sediment [ENVO:00002113] | place: India: Gulf of Khambhat ... | reverse complement strand
GAGACGTGATCGAGAAAATCGTACGGCAGGTGCGCCCAGCGAGCGGTCATGAAATCGACGGTCTCGACCGCGCGCAGCGCGACGACGTAGTCGTACCTGCGTCCGTCGCCCATGACGCCCACCGACTTGACCGGCAGGAACACAGCGAATGCCTGGCTGACCTGGTCGTACAGGTCCGCCGCGCGCAACTCCTCGATGAAGATCGCGTCGGCACGCCGGAGGAGGTCCGCGTAGTCCTTACGGACCTCGCCGAGAATACGCACGCCGAGTCCCGGACCCGGGAACGGGTGCCGGTACACCATCTCGCGTGGCAGCCCGAGTTCGATTCCGATCTTCCGCACCTCGTCCTTGAACAATTCCCGCAACGGTTCGACGAGCTGGAGATTCATCTCCTCCGGCAACCCGCCGACGTTGTGATGCGACTTGATGACGTGGGCCTTGCCGGTCTTGCCGCCCGCCGACTCGATGACATCCGGATAGATCGTGCCTTGTGCGAGCCACTTGATGTCGCTCAGCCTGCCCGCCTCCTCGTCGAACACGTCGATGAACAGGCGCCCGATGATCTTGCGCTTCTGCTCCGGATCCGTGACGCCGGACAACGCGTCGAGGTAACGCTGTTCCGCGTTGACCCGGATCACGCGGACACCGAGGTGATCGGCGAACGTGTCCATGACCTGGTCGCCTTCGCCGAGCCGCAGCAGGCCGTGATCGACGAACACGCAGGTGAGCTGGTCGCCGATGGCCTCGTGCAGCAGCGCGGCGACGACGGACGAGTCCACGCCGCCCGACAGGCCCAGCAGCACCCGGTCACGCCCGACCTTGCGCCGCACCAGCTCGATCTCCCGCGCGACGATATTACCCGGCCGCCAGGTGTCCGGGCAGCCGCAGATCTGGTGCACGAAGCGCTCGATGATCCGCTGGCCCTGATCCGTGTGCGTGACCTCGGGATGAAACTGCAGCCCGTAGAAGCCGCGCGATTCATCCGCCATCCCGGCGAGGGGCGCGTTCGGTGTGCTGGCAATCGGCGTGAAGCCGGCCGGCAGCGACCGCACACGGTCTCCGTGGCTCATCCAGACGTGCAGCGCCGGGCTGCCGTCATCGAGCCGCGCGTCGATCAGCCCTTCGAGCAGCCGGTTGCCGCCGGCCGATCTGACCATCGCATAGCCGAACTCGCGGTGCGCAGAGGGCTCGACCTCGCCACCGAGCTGCGCCGCCATCGTCTGCATCCCGTAGCAGATGCCGAGTACCGGGACACCGAGCTCGAACACGCGTTGCGGCGCGCACGGAGAGCGTTCGCCGGCATCCGCCACCACCGATTCGGGCCCACCGGAAAGGATGATGCCATCCGCGCCGAACGCGTCGATGTCGTCGGCGTCGACATCCCACGGATAGATCTCGCTGTAGACGCCGGCCTCCCGGACGCGCCGCGCGATCAGCTGGGTGTACTGCGAACCGAAGTCGAGGATCAGGACGCGATGCGCGACGACTTCGTCGATGATCGCGGCGACGGGTGCGGCGTGGCTGCTCATCCGCGGGTGCGGTAGTTCGGCGCTTCTTTGGTAATCGCGACGTCGTGGACATGGCTCTCGCGCATGCCCGCGCCGGTGATGCGGACGAATTCGGGTTTCGTGCGCATCTCCTCGATGCTCGCGCAGCCGGTATAACCCATCGCGGCCCGTAGCCCGCCGATCAGCTGGTGCACGATCGCGATCAGGCTGCCTTTGTACGGCACGCGGCCCTCGATGCCCTCAGGCACCAGCGTCTCGATTTGCTGCGCCGGGTCCTGGAAGTAGCGATCCGACGAACCGAACACCCCCGACATCGCGCCCAGCGATCCCATGCCGCGATACGACTTGTACGAGCGTCCCTGATACAGCTCGACTTCGCCGGGCGACTCCTCGGTGCCGGCGAACAGGCTGCCGATCATGACGCAGTGCGCGCCCGCGACGAGCGCTTTCGCGATGTCGCCGGAGTAGCGAACGCCCCCGTCCGCGATGACGGGTATGTCGTGCGTGACGGCGGCCCTGACGGTGTCGGCGACCGCGGAAATCTGCGGAACGCCGACGCCGGCCACGACACGCGTCGTGCAGATCGAACCGGGACCGACGCCGACCTTCACACCGTCTGCGCCGGCCTCGATCAGCGCGGTGGCCGCTTCGGCGCTGATGATATTGCCCGCGATCACCTGCAGGTCCGGATAGTCGCGCTTGGTCTTGCGCACCCGCTGCAATACGCCCTCGGAGAAACCATGCGCCGTGTCGACGACGATGACGTCGACCCCCGCCTCGACCAGCGCCGCTACCCGTTCGTCGGTGTCGGCCGAGGTGCCGACCGCCGCGCCGACCCGCAGCGCGCCGCGCTCATCCTTGCACGCGAGCGGGAAATCGCTGGCCTTCTGGAAATCCTTGGCGGTAATCAAGCCACGGAGCTCGAACTGCTCGTTGACGACCAGCACTTTCTCGATGCGATGCTGGTGCAGCAGCGACATGACTTCATCCTGCCCGGCGCCTTCGAGCACCGTCACCAGCTTTTCCTTCGGCGTCATGACGGACGTGACCGGAGCGTCGAGCTGCGTCTCGAACCTCAAATCGCGGTTCGTGACGATGCCGATTGTCTCCCCCTTGTCGACGATCGGCACGCCCGAGATGTTGTGCTGACGCGTGACTTCCAGCACCTCACGAATCGTTTTGTCCGGCGTCACGGTGATCGGATCGTGCACGATTCCGCTCTCGAACTTCTTGACGATCGTGACCTGCCCCGCCTGGTCCTGCGGACTCATGTTCTTGTGGATGATTCCCATGCCGCCTTCCTGGGCCAGCGCGATCGCGAGCCGGGCCTCCGTCACCGTATCCATCGCGGCGGACAACAGGGGGATGTTTAACTCGATGTCCCGGGTGACGCGGGTCTTGAGGTCGACCTCTCGCGGCAGCACGTCGGAGTACGCGGGCTTGAGCAGGACGTCGTCGAAGGTCAGTGCTTCCAGGTCGATGCGCATGGGGGCTCCGTTCCGTGCGGCGTGTAGATAAACGTGTAATGTTACGCTCCGCGCAAATGCGGGTAAACTAGCGGCGGCCATGCAATCCCCGCCCGCCGAATCCCAGGTCCCATTCGATGCCGAAATCTGGTCGGTCTCCGGGCTCAATGCGGAGGTCCGGGGATTACTCGAGGATCACCTGCCGTCGCTATGGGTCACCGGCGAGCTCTCGAACCTCGCCCGGCCCGGTTCCGGGCACTTGTACTTCTCGCTGAAGGACGACCGGGCGGAGGTCCGCTGCGCGATGTTCCGCGGCCAGAACCGGCTGCTCCGGTTCCGGCCCGATGACGGTGACCAGGTCATCGTCCGGGCGCGCGTCACGGTGTACGAGCCGCGCGGCAGCTACCAGCTCATCGTCGAACACATGGAGCCCGCCGGCGAGGGTCTGCTGCGCCGGCGACTCGAGGAACTGAAGGCGAAGCTCCAGGCAGAAGGGCTGTTCGAGGAGGCACACAAGCAGGCGCTCCCGACGCTGCCGCGACGCATCGGCGTCGTTACCTCCCCGACCGGCGCGGCGGTTCGCGACATCCTGCAGGTGCTCGCGCGCCGTTTCCCGGCGGTGCCGGTCGTGATCTACCCGGCGCAGGTTCAGGGGGAGCGGGCGGCTCATGAGATCGCCGCCGCGCTGGAGACCGCTGCCGAGCGAGCCGAGTGCGACGTGCTCATAGTCGGCCGGGGCGGCGGCTCACTGGAGGACCTGTGGGCTTTCAACGAGGAACGTGTCGCACGGGCAATCTTCGCCTGCCAGATCCCGATCGTATCGGCCGTGGGGCACGAGATCGATTTCACGCTCGCGGATTTCGTCGCAGACCGACGGGCGCCAACGCCCTCGGCGGCGGCCGAGATCGTCGTTCCGGACGGCGCGCAATGGATCGGGACCATCGCCGCGCTCGCGCACCGGGCGGCCAAGGCCGCCCGCCGGAGCGTCGCGCAGCACCAGCGGCTGCTCGATCAGCTGGCCGGCCGCATCCAGCGCCGCCACCCGGGACTGGTCCTGCAGCAACACGCACAGCGGTTGGACGAGTTGACGCAGCGCATCGGGCGCTCGCTGGCAATGCGACTGGAACTGGACAAGCTGCGGCTCGCCGGCGCGGTCGGTCATTTGCGCGCCGCCGCCCCGTTCGCCGCAATCGAGCGGTACCGGCAGCGACTCGAACGCGAGAATCTTTTGATGTCGGGGGCCATGCGCGAACGGATCGCCAGGACCCGCGGCCGGGTCGCGGTGCTGGCCGCGGGCCTCGACGGCGTCAGCCCCCTGCGAACGCTCGAGCGCGGTTATGCGATCATCACGGACACGGCGACCGGTGCAATCATCCGCGACGCCGAGTCATTGCGCGAGCAACAACGTGTCGCCGGTCGGCTGGGCCGCGGCGGTTTCGAGGCCAAGATCGACAAGATCTCGAAGACATAGCCACCTGCGAAGTCAGGTATGGCTAACAGACAGCGCCGCCCAGTCGCCCGAGAAGAAAGCTGCCAGCACCGGCCGGAACCGGTCCATGTCGACCAGGAACGAGTCGTGCCCCTGGATCGATTCGAGTTCGACGAGGCTGACCGGCTTGCCGGTGGCGACGAAACCGTCCGCGAGGTCGCGTTGCTGATCGATCGTGTACAGGAAGTCGGACGTCACCCCGATCACCATGATGCGCGACGCCTGGATGCGCTCCAGCGCAGCGCCGATCGACCCGCCGTGCTCCGCGAGATCAAACAGATCGGACGCCCGTGACAGGTACAGGTAACAGTTCGGGTCGAACTGCCCGGTGAACTTCTGGGCATGGTGCTCCAGGTACGCCTCGACCTCGAAATCGGCCACAAACGGGTCCCCANNCGTGCGGTGCCCGCTCGCGACCGAAACGCGTTTCCCATTCCTTACCCGAGCGGTAGGTGATCATCCCGAGCTTGCGGGCGAGCCGCATGCCGCCGATCGGACCGGCGCCCGGCTCGTAGTTGCCATTGCGCCACTCCGGGTCGCGGCGAATCATCTCCCGCTGCAACGAGCGCAACGCGATCGCGTACGGCAGCGCCCGTGAGGAAGTCGAGATCAGCACGAGACTGCGGGCGACCTTCGGGAACATCGCGGCGAACGCGAGCGTCGTCATGCCACCCATCGACGGGCCGACGACCGAGTACAGGGTCTTGATGCCGAGGTGTTCGAGGAGTTGCTTGCCAAAAACCGCGACATCTTCGAGCGTCAGCACCGGAAAATTCAGGCGATACGGCTCGCCGGTGGCCGGGTCGACGGAGGCCGGCCCGGTCGAGCCAAAACAGCTACCCAGCGAATTGATGCAGATGACGAAGTAGCGCCGGGTGTCGATCGGCCGGCACGGCCCGACGATCTCTTCCCACCAGCCCGGGGCAGGATCTGCCGGCGACGACGACGCGTGCGCCGATGGGGACAGCCCGGTGAAGATCACGATCGCGTTGTCCCGCGCGGCAGTGAGTCGACCCCATGTCTCATACGCGAGCGTCGGCCGCTCGAGCGCGCCGCCGCGGCGCATCCGAAACGTGCCGGGGTGCCGGTAGAACTGTGTCGCTTTACCCATCGCTCCCAATTATAGCCGGATCCTTTTCAGCGACGACGCCCACGGATTCGCTCGCGGCTGCGAAGCTGCCGCGGCGTCAGCTTGTTGCGGCGCCCTGCGTACGGATTCCGCCCGCTGCGCAGCTGAATGCGGATCGGCGTCCCGCGCAACCTGAAATGCCGCCGAAAACGGTTGGCCAGGTAACGTCGGTAGCTGCCCGGCAGCCGCTGCGTCTGATTACCGTGAATGACGATTGTCGGGGGCCGCTTCCCGCCCTGGTGTGCATAACTGAGCTTGATACGATGCCGCCGCACGACCGGCGGCGGGTGCGCCTCGGTTGCCTCACGGAGCACGTCGTTCAAGGCACGCGTCGGCAAGTCGCGCACGGCCGCCCGCGCGGCTGCATCCGCACTCCGCAACAGGTCGAAAAGGTTGCTGCCGTGCAGCGCCGACACGAAATGCGTGTCCACGAAATCGAGGAACGGGAGCCGCCGGTCCAGCTCCTTGCGCAAATCGCTGCGCTGTCGCTCGCTGAGCCCGTCCCACTTGTTCACGCCGAGCGTCAGCGCGCGGCCGCGCTGCAAGATCAGCCCGATCAGTGACGTGTCCTGCTCCGTTACGCCCTCGCGCGCGTCGAGCAGCAAGATCACTGCGTCGGCCTCCTCCAGCGCCTGGAGGGACTTGACGACGCTGAATTTCTCGATCGTCCCCCTGACGCGCGCGCGCCGGCGGATGCCGGCGGTATCGACCAGCACGAAAGGCTGACCGTCGCAGTCGAACGGAATCGCAATGCTATCCCGGGTCGTGCCCGCCACATCCTGCGTGAGCAGGCGATCTTCGCCGAGGAATCGATTGATCAGCGTCGACTTGCCGACGTTCGGCCTGCCGATCACCGCGATGCGCGTTCCGGACGAATCCACTTCGGGCGCGGTCGCGGCGGTCGTTGCCGGGCAGAGTTGCAGCGCGGCCGCCAGCATCGCACCGATGCGGTCGCCGCGCGTCGCCGAAATCGCAATCGGGTCGCCGAGGCCGAGGGCATAGAACTCGGGCACGCTCTCCTCGCTCGGCCGTCCCTCGGTCTTGTTCACGGCGAGCACCACCGGCTTGCCCGTCCGCCGCACGAGGTCGGCGACCGCCTCGTCGCCGGCCGTCAGACCGGCCTCGCCGTCCACCATCACGATCACGACATTGGCCTCGGCGACCGCCGATGCAACCTGCCTGCCGAGCTGCATGTCGAGTTCGCCCTGATCGCCCGTGACTCCGCCCGTGTCGATGACGATGGCGGTCGCCCGGTCGCCGTCAGCGTGCGCCGGCGCACGGACGAAACCGTACTGACGGTCACGCGTCAGGCCCGGATAGTCGGCGACGAGCGCGTCCTCCGTGCCGGTCAGTCGGTTGAAGAGTGTCGACTTGCCTACGTTGGGGCGGCCGACGAGCGCGAGTACCGGTAGCACGACAGATCCATCCGCCTATTTCTTGACGACTTCCCGGTACGCGTGCAGCTTGCCGCCGTCCGTGATGACGTACAGCAGTTCGTTGACGACGAGTGGCGCCGACGTAATCCGCTGACCGCCTGCCCGCACCCGAGCCTTCAGCGTGCCGTCGCGCGAGTCCAACCAATGGAGGTAGCCGTCGAAATCGCCGACCACGATCGAGCTGCCATAGGGTGTCGGGCCGGTTACGTCGCGATTCAGGAGCAGATCCACGCGCCACAGTTCGCGACCCGTGCGCCGCGACACCGCGAGCAGCTCGCTCGCGTCACCCGCGACATAGAGATTGTTGAAATCGACCCCGACGCCGCTGTGGCTCGAGATCTCTCGCGTCCAGAGGATCTGACCGGACTCCGCCGCCATCGCCGACAGGGTGCCCTGGTACCCGACCGCATAGATGTCGTCGCCGACGAGGCGCACCGTCGCGTTCAGGTCGGACAGGCGGTCCACCTCCGTGCGACCGCTGGGCGGCGAGACGAGGACATCCCAGATCAGGCTTCCGTCGCCCAATTCGTATGCCGCGACGCGGCCGTTATCGAAGCCGCAGATCACCTTGTCCTGAGTTACGACCGGGGCACCGGTGCCTCGCACGGACAGGCGCGGTACGGACTGCTGCACGAACCATACCTCCCCGCCGGTATCGATGCTGAGCGCAATCAGCTTGCCGTCGACGGTGCGCAACAGCACGAGATCGCGCGTGATCGCGGGTGCCGCGAGTACCTCGCTGGATACCTCGGTGCGCCAGCGCTCCTTGCCGCTGGCAGCTTCCAACGCAACGACGTCGCCATTATTCGAGCCGACGACGATAAGCCCCTCACCGTATGCCGGACCGGCCGAGAGCGGCAACCGGGTCTTCTTCCTCCACAGCCGCTTGCCCTTCGTCGCCTCGAATGCGGCGATCTTGCCATCGTGCGCGGCCGCAAACACATTCGAACCGTCGGTCGCGACATTCAGCGCCAGGCGCAGGTGCTTGGAATCATCACCGATGCCACCGCTCCAGACTTTGCTGACCTTGATGCTCGGCTTGAATTTGACCAGTTCCGCCGGAGGGTTGTCGTCCTTGTCGCCGCCGAACAGCCCGCAGCCCGACAGGGTCGTGACCGAAACAAGGGCGAGGCCACCCAACGCTTGGAGCCAGAAACGCCGATGGCGGCGGCCACAACACAGGGGTGTCATCCCTTCTTCCCTTGCTTGTGGGTCGTCCGACTGACCGGATCAGTCCGCGGTAGCCGCGTCGTCGGCACCGACACCGCCGAGCGCATCGAGTTTCGCCTGCACGTAGACCCGATCGATGACCGGCGGCTGCTGCGAACCGGACAACGCTGCCGCGTACGCCGCGCGCGCCTCGTCGAATCGTTCCTGCGCGTAATAGATGTCGCCGCGCACGTCGTCGTAGCGCGGGGCGAAGGCCGAATTCGGGTCGGCCGACCCGAGCACGGCGAGCGCCTCCTCGAGCTGCCGCTGCTGCAGACGCACACGTGCCAGCCGCAGCGTTGCGATGTGACTGAGTTCATCGCTGCGGGTGTGATCGACGATGGCGGCCAGATGTTCCGCCGCGGCCTCGAAGTCGTTTCGGTCCATGAATGACCGGGCCAGCGCCAGACGCGCCTGATCGACATATGCGGAGCTCGCGAACCGCTCACTGAGGTCGGCGAATAGCTCCCCTGCCTGAGCGTCGCGCCCTCCGCGGACGGCAATCAGCAGTTCCTCGTACAGCAACGAGGCAAGCTCGGCCTGCCTGACGCGGTAATCCTGCCATTGGTACCACCCGAACAGCCCGCCGACCGCAAGGACGATACCACCGAGCAAGAAAGGCACGTTTTCCCGTAACCACTGGCGGACGCGCTCCGCCTGTTGTTCGTCGGTGAGATTATCGTCCACTGCTACCACCCAACTTGATCGATTAGTCGAAGTATCGCGACAGGGCCGCGCCCAGCTCTTCCCATTTCACACTGACCTGCTCGGTGTCTTCGCGGAGCGGCTTGAGACCAGCAGCCTGCTGCGTCACCTCCGCCTCCCCTATCACCAGCGCGATCCGCGCTCCGCTGCGGTCGGCCCGCTTCATCTGAGACTTGAAGCTGCCGGCGCCGCAGTTTAGCTCAATCTTCAGCTCGGGATTCGAGTCCCTGAGCCGCTCGACCAGCGTAAACGCCGGTTTCAGAACCGCGTCGCCGACGGCAACGACGTATACGTCGGGATCGCAGCGAAACTGTTCACCCCCGCAGACACGATAGAGTTCCAGCAGACGCTCCAGGCCGAGTGCCCAGCCGATCGCGGGCGTGGGTCGGCCGCCGAGCTGTTCGACCAAACCGTCGTAGCGCCCGCCGGCGCACACGGTACCCTGGGCACCCAGTCGGTCGGTCACCCACTCGAACACGGTGCGACTGTAATAATCGAGGCCCCTGACGAGACGCGGATTGATGCGGTAGGCGATCCCGGCCGCATCGAGCAGGCCCCGCAGCGTCGCGAAGTGCTCCGCCGACTGCGCATCGAGATATTCGGTGATGATTGGCGCCGCGTCGACCAACTCCCGCATCGCGGGATTCTTGCTGTCCAGGATGCGCATCGGGTTGCGATGCAACCGGTCACGGCTGTCGTCGTCCAGCTCGTCGGCCCTTGACCTGAAATATTCCTGCAGACTATCGCGATAGCGGGCCCGCGAGTCCGGGGTACCGAGGGAATTGAGTTCGAGTTCGACGGCACCATCGATGCCCAGCGCTTGCCAGATACGCGACGTGAGAACGATCAGTTCGGCATCGATATCGGGCCCGGGGAAACCGAGCGCCTCGACATCGAACTGGTGAAACTGGCGCTGCCTGCCCTTCTGCGGTTTCTCATAGCGGAACATCGGTCCGCAGCACCACAATTTCTGCCGCTGGTTGTGCAACAACCCGTTCGAAATCGCGGCGCGGACAATGCCGGCCGTCGCCTCGGGACGCAGCGTCAGGCTGAGATCATTCCGATCCGTGAACGTGTACATCTCTTTCTCGACGATGTCGGTCACTTCGCCGATCGAGCGTCGGAACAACTCGGTGCGTTCGACGATCGGGATCCGGATCTCGCGATAGCCGTACGCGATGGCCGTATCGCGCAGCACCGCCTCGACGGCTCGCCACGTGGCGCCGTCTTCGGGCAGGACATCACCCATCCCGCGTATGGCCTGAATCTGCGACATGGAGAAAAGCCCGCTGGGTCCGCGCCTACTCGAATGCCGTCGCGTCGATTTCGAATCGTGCGACCTCGCCCGTGACAACCGACGACGGCAGTTCGTACGGCTCGTCGTTGACGCTGAGATCGACGCCGGCCGCATTGCCGATCAGGATCCGGATCGGGGGCTCGCCGGCGAGCTCGCGGCGCCGGCCCTCGCGCTGCAAGCCGAACAGCAGCCGCCGGTTGGCATCGGAGATCTCGACCCACGACTCTTCGCGAAAATGCAGGCTGAGCCTCACGCGATCGGGACGCGGCTCGACAGCCGCCTCGATCGCTGCATCGCTGACCGCTGCGAGCGCGGGTTCGGACAAGGGCGCTTCGCGCTCGGCGGGCGCCGGGATCACGATCTCCGATACCACGCCGGCGTCAGACTCCGGCGTCGGCGGCTCCGCCACTGCGCCGGCGCCACCTGCGGGCGCTGGGTCAACCACGGCGTCCGTCGCCGGCGCGACATCGTCGTCCTGCATCACGTACAGTGCCAGGACGACGCCGAGCAGCAATACCAGGGCGGACACGCCCCAGACCATCGGGTTGATCGTCACCGAGCGGTGCACTCGGCGTTCGGTGGACGGCGCGGCGACAGCATGGGGTTCCGTCTGCTGATACGCACCGAGCACACTGTCGATCGGCAGTCCGACCAGCCGCGCGTAGGCCTTCAGGTGCCCGCGCACGAAGACCGGTGCGCCCAGTTCCTCGAAGCGCTCCTCCTCGAGGGCGAGTATCACCGCCTCGTCGAGGTGCAGCGACTCCGCTACCCGCTCCAATGATATCGCGCGGGCCTTGCGGGCCGAGCGCAGGCGCTCCCCGAGCCCCAGCTGGCTGGGCGGGCCGCCCGCGGGCCCTTCGCCGCGCTCGACCTGCTCGGGACTAGCCGGCATTGCGCTCGCGCTCCAGCAGCAAGCGGGTCTGCACCGACTCGGGGAAGTCTTCGCGCAATATGCGCGCGGCCTCGTCGGCTGCGTTTCTATCGCCCATCGCGGTCTCGACCTGGAAACTCAGCCACAGAACGTCGGGAGAGGGTCTCGCCACCGCAGTGTAGCGCTGCAGAAAAGCTCGGGCCTGCAGGTAATTCTGCCGCTGGAACGCGACATCGGCAAGCTCGAAGAGCGCGGGCGGATATGCCGAGTTATAGGCCAAGGCATTCCGCAAATATTCTTCAGCCCGACCGAGGTCCCGCGTCTTGTTGGCGCAATGGCCCGCATTGGTGTTCAGCATCGCCTTATTCGAGAAGTACTTCGACCGCGGCACGGCGATCGCCCGGTCGAATGTCTCCAGCGCCTCGTTGCGCGTCGCTTCCTGACGACACAGAAACACGGCCAGGCTGTTCAACGCATCCGGATCGTCCGGGCCGATCGCGATGGCACGCCGGTACTGCTTTTCTGCGCCATTCTGATCGTCCAGACCTTCGTACACCAGACCGAGCGTACTGTGCGCCGCGACGTTGTCCGGATCGAGTTCGACAGCTTTCTCGAGCTTGGTCTGCGCGGCCTGCAGGTCACCCTTTCGCAGGTAGCTGCGGCCGAGGTCGACGTTGATCTGCGCCGCTTCCTCCGGATTTTCCCGCGGCGGCTGTCGACCGGACGTCGTTTCGGTGACGCAACCAGTAAGCACCATCAACAGCGCCAGCCCGAGCGCCGCGACGATTCGGATCGACTGAGCCATCACTGACCAACGCCCTGCTGCATCTTCACCCCCAACGGCACCCGCACCCTGTTGCTGACTCGCCCGGCGAGTTGCCCACAGGCGGCCGCGATGTCATCGCCGCGGGTCTTCCGCGTAATGGTAATGATACCCGCCCGTACGAGCACCTGCCGGAACGCGTCGACGACGTGCTGCGGCGAGCGCTCGAAACCGCTGCCGGGAAACGCGTTGAACGGAATCAGGTTGACCTTGGCCGGCCGGTTCGCCAGCAAGCTGGCCAGCTGTCGCGCCTGCTCGAGACCGTCGTTCACGCCGGCCAGCATCACGTACTCGAACGTGACGTCTTTCACACGCGCAGTCCGCGCGTAGTCCCAGCAGGCCGCCAGCAAGTCGGCGATCGGATACCGCCGGTTGATCGGCACGAGCCGATCACGCAACTCGTCATTCGGAGCATGCAGCGAGACGGCCAGAGCGCAGTCCGACGTCTCCGCGAGCCGCCGCATCTGCGGCACGAGTCCCGAAGTACTGACGGTGACCCGGCGGCGAGACAACCCGAAACCGAGGTCGTCGAGCAGGATGTCCACGGCTCGTGTGACTGCGCGCAGGTTCGCCAGAGGTTCTCCCATCCCCATGAAAACGATGTTCGAGATTCGCTGCGCGCCTTCCGCGCCGAGCTCCCGCCCAGCGAGCACGACCTGCCCGACGATCTCCTCGGCCAAGAGGTTGCGGTTGAATCCCTGGCGCCCGGTCGCGCAGAACGGGCAATCCATCGCACATCCAACCTGCGATGATACGCATAACGTGCCGCGACCCTCTTCAGGGATAAACACGGTTTCGACCGCTTGCCGGTCGCCGGCCCCGAGTTGCCACTTCACGACGCCGTCGGCGGCGGCTTCGCGAGAGCGGATCTGCGGCAGGTCGAATCGGAGTCGTTCGGCCAACGAGCTGCGCAACGCGCGGCTGAGGTCCGTCATCTCATCGAAATTACTGACCGAACGACGGTAGACCCATTGCATCAGCTGACGGGCGCGAAACGGCTTCTCGCCCATATCCGCGAACATCGACTCGAGGTCGCCGCGGGTCATGCCGAGCAGATTCCGTGAGGTCTCCGTCATGTGTTCAGCCCATCCGCTGGTCCGCTGCGTCACCGGGTGCGTGGGCAGATTTGCTCGTCCTCGAAGAAGAACGCGATCTCGAGGGCCGCCGTGTCGGGCCCGTCCGAGCCGTGCACGACGTTCTCCTCGATGCTCTCGGCGAAGTCCTTGCGGATCGTGCCCGGATCGGCCTCGGCGGGATTCGTCGCGCCCATGATCTCGCGGTTCTTCTGAATCGCGTTGTCGCCCTCCAGTACCTGGATCATGACGGGACCGGAAATCATGTAGCTGACGAGATCGTTGAAGAACGGACGCTCCCGGTGCACGGCGTAGAAGCCCTCCGCCTGCTCCCGCGTCAGGTGCAGCATGCGCGCCGCAACGATTCGCAGGCCCGCCTTCTCGAAACGCCGGTAGACCTCGCCGATCAGGTTCTTCTGCACGCCGTCCGGCTTGATGATAGAAAACGTTCGCTCAATGACCATTGCTCGTCCTGTCCTTACCCAAGTGCTAGACGCTGAAACTTTCGCCGCAACCGCATTCGCCCGTAGCCTTCGGATTGCGGAAACGAAATGCTTCGTTGAGACCTTCGCGGACGTAATCGACCTCGGTGCCGTCGATCAGCGCGAGGCTTTCGCGATCGACGACCACCTTGACGTCTTCCGTGTCGAACACGACGTCGTCCTCGCCGATCTCGTCTGCGTAGTTAACGACATACGCGAAGCCCGAGCAGCCGGTTTTCTTGACGCTCAAACGGAGGCCGACGCCTCCACCGCGTTCGTCGAGATACCGGCGCACCCTCGCCGCCGCCCTGTCGGTCAATGTGATCACTGCCAGATTTCCATCCTGTCGGCGAATATCGTGGGCCAGGCCGCTATGACCCGGCAAGCCTTCTATTTTCCCAATCCCGGAAGCACCGATGCAAGGCATCCTCGACCAGCAGCATCCGGGCGGTCTTGTCGATTGGCACCTGCAGCGTCTGCGCGAGGTCGTCGATGTCGAACCGCGCCAGCGCCCCGGCTGGTCGACCCTTGAGGCGCTCCGTCGCGAGGCTGCAGGCGGCGATCGTATGCGGGCATCCGTAAGCCTGAAAGGCGATCTCCGCGATGCGTTCGGCCTCGATGCGCGCCTCGAAACGCAGCCGGGTGCCGTGCTCGCGCTCTCCGGCCTCGCCAGCGAAAACGGTAGCCGGGTCGCCGTCGAGCGGCCCGACATTCGCCGGTGCGTCGAAGTGCCGCACGACCCGTTCCGAGTAGGTGTCGGTGCCGTTCACGCGAGCGCCGACCCGGATGCCGGTGCGAGGCGTCTGAGGCGCTCGACGGCGCGCCGGAACGTCGCCGACGCGTACTCGATCTCGTTCTCGGTCGTCGTGCGGCCGACGCTGAAGCGCACGGTGCTGCGCGCGAGTTCGTCGCTCCGGCCGAGAGCGCGGAGCACCATCGATGGCTCCGCCGTGACCGTCGCGCAGGCCGAACCAGCCGACACCGCGAGGTCGCGCAGCGCGAAATGCAGGCTCTCGCCCTCCACTCCGGTCACGCTGACGCTCAGTATGTGGCACGCGCGCCGATCCGGCGGACCGTTGAGCAGCACACCGGGCAGCGCCCCGATGCCGGCCCAAAGCAGATCACGCAGGTCTGCGAGTCGCGCCCGGTCTTCGACCAGCCGCTCGCGGGCGAGTTCAAACGCGAGACCCATCCCGACGACCTGGTGCGTCGCCAGCGTGCCCGGCCGCAGCCCGCGCTCCTGGCCCCCGCCGTAAAACAGCGGCTCGACCCGACCGATGCGTCGGCGGTTGAGGTAGAGGGCACCGACGCCTTTCGGCCCATAGAGTTTCTGCGCCGACAGCGACATCAGGTCGATCGCCTGCGCATCGACGTCGATCGGCAGCCGCCCCGCACTCTGTGCCGCGTCTACATGAAACAAGACGTCGCGCTCGCGACAGATCCTCCCGACTTCCGCGATGTCCTGAATCGCCCCGATCTCGTTGTTTACGTGCATGATCGACACGAGCGTCGTGTCCCGCCGCATTGCCGCCTCGACGTCGACGGGGTTCACGATGCCGTTCGCATCTGGCGTGACGTACGTCACGGCGAATCCTTCCTTCGCGAGATAGCGGCAGGCCTCCAGCACCGCGGGATGCTCGGTGGCGGACGTCACGAGGTGCCGACCGGCGGACGCGCGAAACCGGGCCGCGCCGATCAACGCCAGGTTATCCGACTCCGTCGCACCCGACGTCCACACGATGTCCTCGGGCATCGCGCCGACGAGTTCAGCAACCTGCGCGCGCGCGCGCGTGACGAGCGCCTCGGCCGTCCGCCCAAATTCGTTCCGGGAGTGGGGGTTGCCGAATTCACGAGCGCCGCGCAGGCACTCGTACATGGCTGCTGCGACCTCCGGATCCACCGGCGTCGTCGCGGCGAAGTCCAGGTACACGGGCGTTCTCACGCATCACCTCGGCCATTGCGGGTGAACTCACCCTCGTCGCGCAGTCCGTCGTTCGCCCGCTGCCCGGACGCAGGCGCCAATGCGGCCAGGATGCCGCGCAGCAGGTTGAGCTCGCGTTCGTCGAGGCGCGCGCGATTGTACAGCCGCCGCAGACGGCGCATCAGCGCGCGCGGATTGTCCGCCTTCAGAAAACCCACGTGGAGCAGCACGCGCTCGAGGTGCTCGTAAAAATACTCCATGTCCTCGGCGCTCGCCGGCGGCGCATCAACCTTGTCGGGGGGAGGCGTGTCGACGCCCTGTGCGCGGCGAATTTCGTATGCAATGATCTGCACGGCCATCGCCAGATTCAGCGAACTGTAATCGGGATTGCTGGGTATGCAGACGAGTGCGTGGCACTGATCCGTCTCGGCGTTGGTCAGGCCGGCCCGCTCGGAACCGAACACGACCGCAACCGGTTTCGTTTGACTCGCCGCGACGAGCCGCTCGGCGCACTCGCGCGGATCGAGTTCCGGCCAGCTGAGCCGACGCCGCCTGGCACTCGTGCCAAGGACGAGGCCGCATCCGGCGACCGCATCGGTCAGCGTCGGCACGATTCGCGCAGACAGCAGCACGTCCCTCGCACCGGAGGAACGCGCCCGCGCGACGCCGTCGATCTCGCAGCGCGGATTGACGACGACGAGGTCGGACAGCCCCATCGTCTTCATCGCGCGCGCGGCGGCGCCGATGTTGCCCGGATGGGTCGGCTGGAACAGGACGATGCGAATGGGGTGAGACACCATATTTCGGCCGATCAGCGAGATGCCGTGAAGATGCTAAACGAAAAATGGCATCCGACCCCAATCGACGACTAAAAATCGGTGTCTGAGCCCAATCGCGAACCAGTACAATACCCGGTCCCCGACCAATCCACCGACCAGATGCAGGCACTACTGAACACAGCGATGAAGGCCGCGCGGCGCGGCGGTGACCTCGCCGTCCGTCAACTGAGCCGCGCAGCCGACGTCCGTGTCGACAGCAAGGGCGCAAACGATTTCGTGACCCGGGTCGATACTGCAGCCGAGGAATTGATCATCGAGACGATTCGCAGCTACTACCCGGAACACGCATTTCTCGCCGAGGAAAGCGGAGCCAGCGGCGACAGCGACCACGTGTGGATCATCGATCCGCTCGACGGAACCACGAACTTCATTCATGGCGTGCCCGTCTTCGCCGTCTCTATCGCGCTGCGAATCAAGGGTCGCATCGAAGTCGGCGTCGTCTACGATCCGAATCGTCAGGAAATGTTCACGGCAATGCGGGGTCGCGGCGCGCAGGTCGACGGCCACAAGATCCGCGTCAGCGNNTGGACGGCGCACTGATTGGCACGGGTTTCCCATACCGCACGCAGGGCAAGCGGGAAGCATACGTCAGAATGCTGGCCAGCGTGCTGTCGCGGACGGCCGGCGTGCGGCGCCCCGGAGCGGCGTCCATCGACCTCGCGTGGCTGGCCGCGGGCCGCTACGACGGATTCTGGGAGTTCGGGTTGAATGTATGGGACATCGCCGCGGGGTCGCTGCTGGTGCGCGAAGCCGGGGGGCTGATCAGCGAACTCGGCG
>JABAOE010001575.1_pt4 | contig 17026 bp, 16 predicted proteins | sample 7062141 | NCBI WGS metagenome assembly JABAOE01 (sample SAMN14538627, study PRJNA623070) | marine sediment metagenome | biome: marine biome [ENVO:00000428]; feature: marine pelagic biome [ENVO:01000023]; material: deep marine sediment [ENVO:00002113] | place: India: Gulf of Khambhat ... | reverse complement strand
AGCCACGCAATACGTCTCGGCCGGCGCCTGGAAGAGCTCGGGCTCGTGTGGTTCGAGGAACCGGTGCCGGCCTGGGATCTCGAAGGTCACGCGGCGGTGGCGGCGGCGCTGGACACACCCATCGCTTCGGGCGAGACCGAGTACACCCGTTACGGCATGCGCGATATGCTCGAGGCGAAGGCGGTGGACGTGCTGATGCCCGACCTGCAGCGTATCGGTGGTCTGACCGAGTTCCGGCGTGTCGCGAGCCTGGCATCGGCATTCGACGTGCCCGTCTCCACGCACGTCTTCACAGAGCAGAGCCTCTCGATCGCCGGCTCCGCGCCGAACTGCATCTATCTCGAACACATGCCGTGGTTCGAGAGTCTTTACCGGGAGCGCATGCACCTCGTCGACGGCCGCATGGCGATGCCGGAAGGCAACGGCCTCGGATTCACCTTCGATCCCGACAGCGTCGATCGCCTGCGAATAAAATGACAAAAAGGGAGACCGCGAATGCTATTCGACCATCGCACTTACACCTGTAAACCCGGCACGCTTCCCAAGCAGATGGCGTTGTATGAGAAACACGGTATGCGGGCACAGCAGAGGCATCTCGGCAAACCGCTTCTCTACGCCGTCACCGAAACCGGACCGGTCAACAGCTTCGTGCACATCTGGGTCTACGAGGACGCCGCCGACCGCGCGCGCAAACGCGCCGCCATGCAGGCCGATCCCGAGTGGATCGAGTACCTGGCGATGAGCGCCGAGGCCGGTCATCTGGTGTCTCAGGAGAACAAGCTGATGGTGCCGGCGCCGTTCTTCGAATTGCCGTAGTAACGGACCCGGGCCGAGACTAAAATAGCCGCCTGCGCGCCGCGACGGCGCGCAATCCAGTATCACCACACGGGGACAAACATGCCAGGGTTCGAGATATTCGGAGACGAAGAGCGCCGCGAGGTGCAGGATGTCCTCGACTCCGGAGTGCTCATGCGCTACGGCTTCGACGGTGCACGCAACGGCCATTGGAAAGCGATGACGCTCGAGAAAGAGCTCGCCGAGCGCCTCGGTGCTCGGCATGCACACGTGTGCTCGAGTGGCACCGCCGCGGTGGCGACGGCCATGGCAGCCTGCGGTGTGGGCGCCGGCGACGAGGTCATCGTCGCGCCGTTCACCTTCGTCGCCGACATCGAAATGATCCTGCTGGCCGGCGCCGTGCCGGTCTTCGCCGACATCGACGAGACCCTGTGCCTGAATCCAGAGGCGGTGGCGGGTGCCATCACGGACAGGACCAAAGCCGTGCTGGTGGTGCACATGTGCGGATCCATGGCGCGCATCGAACGCCTGGCGGCGCTTTGCGAGGAACGCGGCATCACGCTGATCGAGGACGCCGCGCAGGCCCTCGGCGCACACTACCAAGGCAAACCACTCGGAACCTTCGGCAAGGCCGGCTGCTTCTCGTTCGACTACGTCAAAACGATCACCTGCGGCGAAGGCGGCGCCATCGTCACCGATGACGAAGACATCTACGAGGTGATCCAGGCCTACACCGACCACGGTCACGACCACGTCGGGTCCGATCGCGGCGCCGAAGGACACCCGCACGTGGGAACCAATTATCGAATCAGCGAGCTGAACGCCGCTGTGGGCGTCGCCCAGCTCAGAAAGCTCGACCGGGTGCTGGCGATACAGCGCGCCAACAAGACATTCATCAAGGACGGTCTGAGTGGTCTCAATCGCGTGTCATTCCGCGATCTTCCAGACAGGGACGGCGACTCGGCCACGTTTTTGAGCTTTTTCATGCCCACCGAGGACGAGGCACGCCAGACGGTGAAGGATCTGGCAACGGCCGGTGTCGACGGTTGCTTTTACTGGTACGACAACAACTGGCACTACCATCGCGCCTGGGATCATCTCAAGCAAATGAAAAGCCCGGCTGCGCTCGCGCCCGACAGGCTCGGTTACGGCGAGAACTGGGCCGAGCGGGACCTTTCCGCCTCGGACGCGATCATGGGCCGCACCATCTCCATGCTGATCAAGCTCTCCTGGGATGAGGCGGCGTTGGCCGATCGACTCGAGAAGATGCGTTCGGTGCTCGCATGAGCGTTATCCGATGAACGCCCCAGGGTGACCGGCGTGGCGGCCGCATGAAGACCGCCATTCTCGTGCCCGCCCGACTCGCGTCGACGCGCCTGCGCGAGAAGATGCTCCACGAGGTGAAGGGCAAGCCCGTGCTGCAGCTGGTTGCCGAGCGGATTCGTAACCAGGCGCCAGAGCTTCCTCTGTACTTCGCCGTCGACGACGAACGTCTTCGCGAGCTGCTTGCACAAGCGGGCTTCGAAGCCATCATGACTGACGCGGCGCACAGCTGCGGAACCGATCGCATTGCCGAGGCCAACCGCGCCGTAGGGGCAGACAACGTCATCAACGTCCAGGGGGACCAGGCTCTGGTCACCGGGGCGCAGATTCGCAGCCTCGCGGCCCTCATCGAGGGCGATGCCGAGATGGCGACCCTGGGCACGCCGCTCGAGGTTTACGCCAAATTCAATCAGCGAAGCGCCGAGGATGTCTACAACGATCCGGGCGACGTAAAGCTCGTTTGTGACAGCCAAGGTAACGCCATCTACTTTTCCAGGGCGCCGATACCCTACTTTCGCGACTTCAACGGCGGCTACGACGCGGCCAGCGCCGCAGCGTGTCCGGTGCTCGTTCATCTCGGGCTCTACGCTTACACGGCGCAATTCCTAGAGACGTTCTCGTCACTTGCACCGGGAGGCCTCGAAACGGCCGAGAAGCTCGAGATGCTGCGGGCGACGGAGCACGGTTATCGAATAGCGGTGGGCATTTCCGACGATCCCTACATCGAGATCGACACCCTGGATCAGGTCCGGGATCTCGAGCGCTACCTGGAAAAACAGCCGCAGGGACCGGAAACAGCCTGACCCGGCGCCGCTAGGCCGAGCGCGCACTGCGCTCGAAAATCCACTTTCTACCGCCCGACATCGCATCGGATACCGCTCGCACCCGCGTCCAGCCGTTCTTCATGTAGAACCTGTTCGCTTTTGCGTTTGCCTCGAAGCTCTCGAGTCGTATCAAATCGTGTCGCTCGAACAGCACCGATTCACAGTGCCCGAGCAGAGCGGTACCGAGCCCGCGCCGCTGCAGACAGTAGTCGATGACGAGAAAATCGATAAGACCGTCTTTGCACACCGCTAACCCGACGAACCTGTCGCCGACCATGGCAACGATGCTGTGACCGAGGTTGCGCCGCAGATACTCGTCCAATGGCCCGGAAAGGTACCAGTCCACGCCTTCGTCGGCGATGAACTGGCGGTAACTCTCGTCGATCGTGTCGCGGGCCAGGGCCTGTAGTGCCGCCAGATCATGGCCGACGGCCTTTCTGAACCGAACATCCATCCCCTGGCTCCCTCGAGCGTTGCCGGCCGTGATAACGGTTACCTGTGGTTTATGCGACGGTTACATTGCGCCGACACGGCGCCGGGGCCCCGGAGGCGAGCGCGGCCTGTGCTAAGATTTTCGGTGCGCATCCCCTTTGCCGAATCAGGTCCCGGGGTCCACCGAATCGACGCGGGCCCGAGCCGCAGTTGTTGACACAGGTCGCGGTCTTGGCCTCGACGCTCCAGTAGTCTATCCGCAAAGCCGATGAGAAAGCGCGCCGAAATAAAAATGGATCAGGCGGATGGCACGCACCACCGGGCCCCGATCCCCTTGGGCCGTATGAGGATGCTCAGCGATCCGGCCGCGCTCAGCAAAAGCCGCGAGACCCTGCAGGCCGTCATCGATGCCGTGCCGGCGATGATCAACGTCAAGGGCTCGGATCTGCGCTACATCATCATGAACGCCTTCCAGGCCGAGCTCTACGGGGTCGATTCCGACGGAGCCGTGGGCAGGACGGCCACCGAGCTGCTGGGTGCCGAGCACGGCGCCTACACCGAGAACCTGGATCGAAAGGTGCTCACGACGGGCGAGCCGATGCCGTTCTTCGAGGAGCAGTTCCGCGACATCGACAACGTCCCGCACACGATGCTGACCACCAAGGTGCCTCTGCAAGGCCGCTCCGGAGGGCCGATCGGCATCGTCACGGTTTCGCTGGACATCAGCCAGCGCAAGGACGCCGAGCACGCGCTTCGCGACAGCGAGGCCAAGGCCCAGAAAACGATGAGTCTGCTCAGCGACGCCATCGAGAGCATGAACGACGGATTCATTCTCCTCGACAACCAGGGCCACCCGGTGCTCTACAACCAGCGCTACCGGGAGATGTACCCGCACATCACGGATCTGCTCGATGCCGGAACGCCGCTCGAAGAGCTGGTGACCGCCTGTGTCGAACGCACCGGACTGTACCCCGAGCGCGACGACCGGGATAGCTTCGTCAAGGCGCGCATCGCGGCATGGCGTAACGGTGTCTCAATGATCGAAGCCGGCGAGAATGGACGCTGGATTGAGACCCGCGATCAGCCGACCAGAGACGGGCACCTGGTTGGCATTCGGATCGACGTGACCGAGCGCCGTGAGGTGCAAACAGCGCTCGAGCAGAGCGAGCAGCGATATCGCAGCCTGTTCGAAGCCGCTCCCATTTCACTGTGGGAGCACGACTGGTCCGAGGTACGCAAGCTCGTCGATTCGCTGCGTAGCGAAGGCGTCGAGGATCTCGGCGCCGCGTTGCGTGATCGCCCCGAGCTCCTCCAGCGCGCCAGCGCCGGCATAAAAATCCTCGATGTCAACGATGCGACTCTCAAGATCTATAACGCAGACACCAAGCAGCAGCTTATCGACGAATATCACCGCCGCCTTCGCAGCTCAACGTGGCCAAGCCTTCTCCAAGGGTTGCACTACCTCACGAGCGGTGCGCGACGGGTAACGACCGAGAGCGAGGATATGCGGCTCGACGGCGTACCCTTTCATGTGCGCACGACCATGGAAGTTCCGCAGGCACACGCTCAGACTTGGGAGCGTGTGTTCGCCGCCGTTGAGGATATCACCGAAGCGCGCGCGCTCTCCCAGCAGCTTCGTTTTCAGGCGGCGCACGACGCGCTCACCGGACTGGTGAACCGGCGCGAGTTCGAGAACCGTCTCGAACGCGCATTGAAGTCGGCCGGGGATGGACGCAGCCAGCACGCCGTGTGCTATCTGGATCTCGATCAGTTCAAAGTGGTCAACGACACCTGCGGTCATGTGGCGGGCGATGAGCTGCTCGGCCGGCTCGGCCGCGTGCTCGCGCACCAGGTGCGAAGACAGGATACGCTCGCGCGCCTCGGTGGCGACGAGTTCGGCGTGCTGCTGGAAAATTGCTCCATGCACGTGGCAGAACGAGTTGCCAACGCGTTGCGCCGCTGCATCGAAGATTTCCGCTTTGCCTGGGAGAATCAGGTGTTCGGTATCGGCGCGAGCATCGGCGTGGTTGCCATCGAAGGCCGCGGACAGACCGTCTCGAGCATACTCAGCGCAGCGGACGCGGCCTGCTACGCGGCAAAGGACCGTGGCCGCAATCGAATTCACATCTACCACGAGGGAGATGTGGAGCTCGCGCGCCGACATGGCGAGATGCGCTGGGTGACTCGCATTCAGACTGCGCTCGAGGAGAATCGATTCGAGCTCGCGCGCCAGCGCATCGTTTCGCTGCCCGCCGCCGCCGGTACGGACACTCACTACGAGCTCCTGCTGCGAATGCGCGACGAAGACGGCAATCTGGTTCTCCCGGAATCCTTCCTGCCGGCTGCAGAGCGCTACAACCTGTCGGTCAAGCTAGACCGCTGGGTGGTCAAAGAAGCGTTTCGACTGCTGACTCTCGACCCAGATCACCTGGAGCGGCTTTTTCTTTGCTCCATCAATCTCTCCGGGGTCTCACTGGCGGACGAGGACTTCCTGATATTCGTAACCACCGAGCTCGCGTCTACGGGTCTTCCGCCCGGTAAAGTGTGCTTCGAGATCACCGAGACGGCTGCCATAGCCAATCTACCGGGTGCCATGCGATTTATTGAGGTGCTGCGCCGTATCGGCTGCCGATTCGCGCTCGACGACTTCGGCAGCGGCCTGTCATCGTTTGCTTACCTGAAGAGCCTGCCGGTGGATTTTCTCAAGATCGACGGCGTGTTCGTCAAGGATATCGTCGAGGACCCGATTCACAGGGAGCTGGTCCGCTCCATCAACGAGATCGGGCATGTCATGGGCAAGCGCACCATTGCCGAGTTCGTGGAAAGCGAGGCGATACTGAGGGCGCTCAATGAGATCGGCGTCGACTACGCCCAGGGATTCGAGCTCGGCAAGCCGGAGCTTCTGCCGAAGCACCAGTACTAGCGAAACCGCTCCTGGAGATCGGCCAGGGCCGCTGAGCCAGGGCACAGATCCTCGAACGCCACGTCGATAAGATCCTCGTCGATCGTATTCGCGAGCGTGTGCATGTCTTCACGCTCAGCATCGACGTAGAGAAGACCCGTGACAATCTCGCCCCGCTTCTGGTGTTGCTCGATGTAAGCGAAGGCGCGGGCACGGTCGGTGGGGTCGTATTCCTGTCCGGCCTTGCGCAACATGACGTTGCTTCCGCCGTGCAGATTGACGCATATGCTCTCGCCTTCTTCGTACTGTGCGCTGATCGGCTCTGCCGGCGGGATGAAGTCTAGACGCGTCGCCCTGTGAAAATTCTGGCGCGTGTGCGCGTAGCTCTTGGTAGAGTCCTCGTGATCATTGAAAGTGACGCAAGGAGAGAGAACGTCGAGCACGGCGAACCCTTCGTGCTTGAGCCCCGCCTTGATCAAGGGCACGAGCTGCTCCTTGTCGCCGGAGAAACCGCGCGCAATGAACGTTCCACCCAGCCCGAGCGCGGTAATCACCGGATCGATGGGCTGTTGCTCGTTGACCTCGCCTTTCTTGGCCTTGGTGCCCACGTCCGCCGACGCCGAGAACTGGCCCTTGGTGAGGCCGTAAACCCCGTTGTTCTCGATGATGTAGAGCATGTTGAGGTTTCGCCTCAGGGCGTGCGCGAACTGACCCAGGCCGATGGAGAGTGAATCTCCGTCACCGGATACACCGATACAATACAGACTCTTGTTGACCGCATTGGAGCCGGTGGCGACCGCCGGCATGCGCCCGTGCACGGCATTGATTCCGTGGGCGGAACTCATGAAATAAGCGGGAGTCTTCGATGAGCAACCGATTCCGGAAAATTTAGTGACCTTGTGAGGCGCCACCTCGAGCTCGTAGAAGGCCTGAATCAACGCGGCGCTGATGGAGTCGTGACCGCATCCCGCGCAGAGCGTCGAGATCGTACCCTCGTAATCGTGCATGCTGAGCCCAAGGGCATTCTTGGGCTGACCCGCGTAGCTGATCTTGGGCTTTGCAATGAATGTCATGCCGCAGCGCTCTTCTTTACCTGCTCGAAAATTCCCGTAAACACCGTCGGCCAGTCGAGCGGCGCACCGCTGTAGTGGAGAATCGAGACGAGCCGGTCTTTCTCCACATCCAACTCGAGGCTCAGCAGCGACTTCAGCTGGGCGTCCCGGTTCTGCTCGACGACAAAGACGCGCTCGTGCCCATCGAGAAATGCCTGCACTTCGGCCCCGAAGGGAAATGCGCGGATCCTGAGGTAATCGATATGAACGCCTTTAGCGCCGAGATTCTCGACAGCCTCGCGAACGGCGCCGTCACAGCCGCCGATGGTAATCACACCCCAGGGCGTCGCCTGCGCCGCGTTGGCGAGTATCGGCTTTGGCACCAGTGCGGTCGCGGTCTTGAACTTGCGCTGGAGTCGCTCCATCACCTGCTGATATTCATCGGGCTTCTCCGTGTAGCGCGCCGACTCGTTGTGTCCGGAACCGCGCGTGAAGTACCCGCCCTTGGGGTGGACCCCCGGATAGGTCCGGTGACAGATTCCGTCGCCATCCACGTCCTGGTAGCGCAGAAACTGCGGGAGCTTCTCGAGCGCCTCGGCATCGAGCACCTTGCCACGATCCGGCCGATATTCGTCGTTCCATTCCAGCTTCGGGCACATCCAGTCGTTCATGCCGATATCGAGATCGCTCATCACGATCACGGGCGTCTGCAGACGCTCGGCGAGATCGAATGCCTCGACCGACAAGCTGAAACACTCGGCTGGGTTGGCCGGGAACAACAGCACGTGCCGGGTGTCGCCGTGAGAGGCGAAGGCGCATGAGAGGATGTCCGACTGCTGAGTACGCGTCGGCATACCGGTAGAAGGCCCGGCCCGCTGCACGTCGAACAGCACAATCGGCACTTCAGCAAAATACGCGAAGCCAAGAAACTCGTTCATCAGGGATACACCGGGGCCGCTCGTGGCGGTGAACGCCCGCGCTCCGCTCCAACCGGCACCAATGACCATTCCGATCGCGCCGAGCTCGTCTTCGGCCTGAACGATACAGAACCGATTTTTTCCGGTGTCCTCGTCTTTGCGGAAATGCTGGCAGAAATTCCGAAATCCATCCATGAGAGACGTCGATGGAGTAATCGGATACCAGGCGGCGAATGTCGCGCCAGCGTACACGCAGCCGAGGGCCGCAGCGGTGTTGCCGTCGATCAGGATGTGCTCATCGGTCTTGTCAAGCTTGGTCAGATGTGTCTCGAGCGGGCACTCGAAATGATCCGTCGCATAGCGATAGCCGAGATCGATGGCCTCGAGATTCGCGTCCACTAGCTTGGGCTTGCTCGCAAAGGTTTCTTCGAGCAGCGTCCTCAGCACATCCATGTCCACATCGAGAAGCGCCGCGAGCACGCCGACATAGGCGATGTTTTTCATGAGTATGCGTGCACGGACGCCGGTAAATGCCTCGTTGCACATCCCTGCCAGCGGCACGCCGAGTATCTTGACGTCGTCGCGTACCAGAGTAGTTCCGCGCGGCCAGGTGGAGTCGTAGACCAGCGTGCCTCCAGCAGTGACGTCGGCCAGATCCTGCCGGTAGGTCTCGGCATTCATGGCCACCATCAGGTCGACCCGGCCGGAGCGCGACAGATGTCCGCGGTGATTCACCCGGATCTCGAACCAGGTCGGAAGGCCCTGGATATTGGACGGGAAGAAGTTCCTGCCCATGACCGGGATGCCCATGCGGAAGATTGCCCGCATCAAAAGGCTGTTCGCGCTCGCCGAGCCCGTCCCGTTGACGGTGGCGAGCTTGATTACGAGATCGTTTATCCCGCCTTTTTCAACGATTTCCATGAATCGGTTCCGGCGTCTTCATCGCTTGCGTAAGGGATGAGAATCGTCGACTTCTGCATATCCCATGCGGCCGTCGGGCAACGCTCTGCGCACAGGCCGCAATGCACGCATACGTTCTCGTCCTTCACCATGACCCGACCGGTCTGCTTGAGGGCTCCGGACACGAAAAGGGGTTGCTCGATTTCGAGCGCTGCGACCCTGAGCCGTTTGCGCAGATCCTGCTCTTCGCCATTGTGCGTGATGGTCAGGCAGTCCACCGGGCATACGTCGACACACGCATCGCATTCGATGCACAGCGAATCGGTGAAAACGGTCTGCACGTCGCAGTTCAGACAACGCTCGACCTCTTCGCAGGTCTGCTCGACCGTGAATCCGAGCTCGACCTCGATCTCGAGCTCCTTGAAACGTTTCTCGAGATCGACGCGTGGCATCGCCTGGCGGGCGAGCGCGCTGAAGTCATTACTGTAGCTCCACTCGTGGATGCCCATCTTGCGGCTGCTGAGATTGACACCTCGAGGAAGACGGTCGCGCACGGATGTGCCCTGGCAGTGCTTGTGAATCGATATCGCCGCCTGATGACCGTGCTCCACCGCCCATATGATGTTCTTAGGACCGAAGGCGGCATCTCCGCCGAAAAAGACATCGCTACGGGTCGACTGGAAGGTCGTCTCGTCGACGACCGGCATGTTCCACTCGTCGAACTCGATGCCGATATCCCGCTCGATGAACGGAAACGCGTTTTCCTGTCCAACCGCCAGAATCACGTCGTCGCAGGGAAGCACGACCTCGTCGAGCGTCTTGGAGCGAAGCCTGCCGCTCTCGTCCTCGTGCCACTCGACCCGGCTGAACCTCATGCCGGCCAGACGCCCGTTCTCGATGACGTAAGCCTCGGGTGAGTGATTGAGCAGGAGCTCCACGTGCTCCTCTTCCGCATCCTCGAGCTCCCAGTCCGAAGCCTTGAGCAGATGTCTCGGCTTGCGCGCCACCACCTTGACGTCCTTGCCGCCGAGGCGCAGCGAGGTGCGGCAGCAATCCATGGCGGTGTTTCCCCCACCGATGATGAGGACACGCTCACCGATGCTGTGCACGTGACCGAACGCCACCGATGTAAGCCAGGTGATGCCGATGTGGATGTTCTCGGTATCGTGTCGCCCCGGCAGCTCGAGCTCGCGTCCCGAGGGTGCGCCGGTTCCGATGAACACCGCGTCGTAGCCTTCGTCGAGCAGTGCCTTGAGGCTGTGGACCGGGGTGTTGAGGCGCAGGTCTACGCCGAAATCGATGATCGTGCTGATCTCGTCGTCGATGACCCGGCCCGGCAGGCGAAAGCTCGGGATGTTGCTTCGCATGAGACCACCGGTGGTGGCCAGTGATTCAAAGATCACGCACTCGTAACCGAGCGGCATCAGGTCGTTGGCGACGGTGAGCGATGCGCATCCGGCGCCGATGAGCGCCACGCGCTTGCCGTTTTTCCGGCGCGGAATCTCCGGCAGGCGGTCGTCGATGGCGTCGCGGTGGTCCGCGGCGACACGCTTGAGCCGGCAGATGGCCACGGGCTTCGCGTCCACCCGGCCACGCCGGCACGCCGGCTCGCAGGGCCGATCGCACACGCGGCCGAGGATGCCGGGAAAAACGTTCGACGCGCGATTGAGGAGATAGGCGTCGGTGAAGCGGCCCTGGGCAATCAATCGGATGTATTCCGGCACGTCCGTATGTGCCGGGCAGGCCCACTGACAGTCCACCACGCGGTGGAAATAGTCAGGCTGCAACGTGTCTGTCGGCTTCACGTGCGCGTCTCGAGCACCCGAGCTATCGGGTTACCCACGCGAGCCTCCCCCTTGTTGTTCTCTGCCACTGCAAGACTACTGATTAAACGATGAATTTCAACCGGAAACATCGAGTATCTAAAGTTCTAATGTATATAGAGCAAAAACTGGCCCCATGCCGGCGCAATCGGTTCCAGCGGGGTGCATGCGGCGAAGGGCCATTCTCAGGCTGAGACGCACTCCTGGAGCACCGCCTCAACTTGCCTTCGCAGGAGTGGATGACCACCCGCACCTTGCCGGAGATGATGAAGGAGACTTCGGCGGAATCGTCCTGGTAGGCGATGACCTGGCGCCTTGCCTCGAAGCGCTCGAAGCGGCAGGACTGGGAGACCTCTTCCAGGGACGAGCGGTCCAGCCCCGTAAAAGGCTCGATGGACGACAGGGCGCGTACCAATCGTGCGTGCATGGTCATGGCGGGCGGGTGAATACGCCGGCGATTGTAAGGCAACACCCTGTAGACCGCCGCCGGTAGCGGCGGGTTCAGTCACCGGAAAGGCGCTTCGCAGGGCGCCTGTGGCTCGGCGCTGGGAGTGATCAGGCCTCGCGGACGTCTTCGAGCTCGCCTGCCTCACCGGCGTCGAGCACCTTGCGCCAGATCGCCATGTCCTCGGTCTTGTCCTCGTCGAGCTCCACGCCCACCATGTAGCGCTTGCCCTGCTCGACCTCCTCGCACCATTTGACCTCGCCGGCGAGATAGAACTTGCTGGGGTGACTCGAGATCTCGACCCAGAGCTCCAGATTGAAGCCTTTGGGAATGTGCTGATCCAGCTGAATTCTGAGTCCCCGCTCCGACACGTCCTTGGTCGAGCAGCGCACCACCGTCCCCGGCGGGATGGTGTCGCGGGTCGAGGAGACGATCTGCACCACAACCCGCTCATCCCGAAGGTGGCGGGTGTGCTGGCGTCGGTCCTTTTTGCTGGACATAGGGTTTCCCCGCAGAAATAAACGATTCGACTCCAGTGGCCCAACGGGCCTACTGAATTAACGGCCTATTCTGCGGCGTCATTTAGCCCCGCACTGTGTCCTCGTTGGCAGTCCTCGCCACCACCGGCCGGACTTGCGGCCGGGGCCACAATCTCGACATCGATCAAATGCTTAGGGCGCCCCTGGCGGGGGTCCGCGGAAGCCTGCGCAGAGCCGCCGGAAGGGCACGGCCGGGCGCAGGAATGGCGACTGGGTCACATCCGGCACGCCGGGTGGGCCTGCGCCACGGCGAGCGTGGTTTTTCTCACCGAGCGCGGCCGCGCAAAGCTCGAACATCGGTGCCCATGGACCACTGGTCCCAACTGCATTCGAGGAGATCACATCATGTCCGATTACCGAATCGACGAGCACCGAGTGAACGATGGCGACGTGGTTGGATCCTGGCTGCTCGCGGCAGTCGTGGTCACGCTGCTGTTAGTGGTGATTTTTCCCCTCGGCGCCTAGCCGAGACGCCACCGTCAGGGTTTGCGCACCGGCGCGAGCCCGCTCGGCGCGAGCCCGGCCAGAGCCGTGTCCAGGCGGCCGGGCTCGCGGCCGGCGTCCTCAGCGGCCTCCTTGCGCCCCACCGCGGCTCGAACCAGCTGACCACCGGCATAGCGGACCGGCTCCGGCGGCAGGAAACGCGCCGGCCGCCGCTCCACCATGGGTGATTGCGACCACTCGTCCCGGGCCCCGAGAGCCAGCGAGGCGAGAAACTGGCCGCCCACGTGTGACGGACCCACGCCGTTGCCGGTGTAACCGTGTCCGTAAACGATGGCCGCGGCGCCGGGCATGCGGCCGAAATGCGGCAGCCCGGTCGCCGTGCGCGTGGCCGGACCGCGCCAGGCGGCGGCGATGCCGGCATCGGCAAGGGTCGGATAGAAGCGCCCGATCTCGCGCGCGATGGCCTCGCGGCGCGGCGAGGCGTCGTCGAAACGACGGCCCAGGCGTCCGGCGAACGGAATCGCGCCACCGCCCTTGCCGAAGCACAGGCGGCCGTCGGGAGTGCTGCGGTAGTAATTGACCAGCATGCGCGAGTCCGAGATGGCGATACCGGTGTCGAGGCCGACAGCGTGCAGCCTGTCCGGCACCGGGCGGGTCATGACCACGTCCGATGCGATGGGCAGAATGCTGCGCCGGAACACCGGCAGCTCGTGCGCCCAGGCATTCAGCGCCAGCACCACCGCCTCGGCGGTCACCCTGGCTTCGCGCGTGCGCACGACCGGCCGCGCGCCCCCTTGCAACCCGGTCATCGCGGTCCTCTCGTAAATGTGCACACCCTGCTCGGAAGCCACGCGGGCCAGGGTGCGGGCGAGCAAAGCGGGCTGGACGGTGGCGACGCTGCCCTCGAAGACACCGGCCAGATGGCGCTCGCTGCCGCCGAGCGCCGCCACCTGCGCCGGCGCGAGCACATCGAAAGGCTCCAGACCGTGCCTGGCGAGCACATCCAGGGTGCTCTGCCAGGCACCGATCTGGCGGCGGTTGCTGGCAGTCCAGAGCCAGCCGTGCTGACGGAAGTGCGCGCCCAGGCCGTGGCTATCGCAGAACGCCCCGATGGCCCGCACCGCGTCCTCGGACGCGCGCAGAAGACGCACGCCCTCCTGGCCCCCGCAGATTTCCAGCAGCGTGGCCGCCTTCGACATCCAGGTCATGGCGAAACCGCCGTTGCGGCCGCTCGCGCCGGACCCGCACAGATCCGCTTCGATGACGGTGACGTCGACGGATCGGTCGCGACGCTTGATCTCGAGCGCCGTCCAAAGCCCGGTGAATCCGCCGCCGACGATACAGACATCGGTGCTCAGATCGTGATCCAGGGGAACCGGCGACGCCGGCTCGGCGTCGAGCGCCTGCTCGAGCCAGAAACTCCTCATTCGCCCGCCCGACCCGCGTAGCCGCCGGCGGCCGCAGCCAGTGACAGCCACCCGATGATCAGCGCGCCACCACCGACCGGAGTCACCGCGGCGAGCCAATCGAGATCGGCGAGCACCCGCAGATAGAGGCTGCCCGAGAACAGCACGATGCCCGTGAGCCAGGCCCGGCAGGCCCATTGCCACCACGTCGCGCAGGAGAGTCGCGCCGCGAGCGCGGTGACCGCGACAATCGCCAGAGTGTGATAGATGTGATAGCGCACCGCCGTCTCGTAGACCTGCGCCATCTCGGGCCCCATCAGGGATTTCGACGCATGCGCGCCGAAGGCACCGCTGACGACAGCGAGCGCACCGAGCAACCCGGCCGCCCGCAGATAAAAACCTGGTGTATCCATCACTGAAGCCCAACCATGCAGAGACGAAACGAACTTTCGCGCCGAGACTATCCGTCGAGAGGATCACACGGCAACGGGTCGACATCGATAATCATTTGATTCCTCGAGCACCATTTTGCCTGCAAGAAGATGTTGGACACAGTTCCAGACAAGCGCCGGTCGCGGTCCTATAATGATGTTACTCACTCCAAGCCCTGGAAAAAGCTGCCCAGGAGCCGTTGCCGATGTTCCGACTGATGATACTGGTGTTGACGACCCTTCTGGCGGTGTCGACCGCGCAGGCGCAGAAGACCTACAGGTGGGTGGACGAGAAAGGCGTTACACATTTCTCCACGCGTCCGCCGCCCGGGCTGAAAACAGACCAGACCCGACTCAAGGGAGGAACGGTCACACAGCCGCGCCCAAGCACCGAAGCCGATGATCTGGCCAAGATCAAATCGGTGGACCTGCAGAGGTCCGGATGGGAGGGATGCTCGAGTAATCTGTGCCAGCTGACGAAACAGCTCGATCCGGAGTGTAAAACAAGCTATTGCAGCCGCGCAAAACGCTATACCGAAAGTTGCGGATCGGCCACCTGCCAGACAAAGAAAATCGCTTTCGAAAAAGATGTGCAGGAGCGCATCGCCCTGAGGAACCAGAATCGCGAGCAGCAGGCGATCAACGCCAACACCGTTCCGACGCCTCCGACCTCTCAGGGCCGGAATTGAGTCGCGATTTCCGTCAACTGATTACTGAATTGGCGCCATCAAACGCGCAACGCCGACGCCGAACTTGAACCATATCGGCTTCGCGTCCAATTCTCCTTTCTCGACGATCTTCGAGTTTGCGAAATCCTTCTCGAACATGTCCTTCATGCGTACGCCAAACTCCTCATCGACGATCAGCAAAGTAAGTTCGAAGTTGAGCCGGAACGACCGATTGTCGAGGTTGGCGGTGCCTACTGCCGCTATCTCGTCGTCGACGAGCATCGTTTTTTGATGCAGAAATCCCGGCTGATAACGAAAAAGCCTGACGCCGAAGGGCTCTGTCTCGTTGTAGTAGGAAAACGACGAAAGCCAAACAAGCAGATGATCGGCTTTCTCCGGCATCAGTATGCGCACATCGACTCCCCGCAGCGCGGCTATCTGAAGCGCGGCCACGACCTTCGAGTTGGGAACGAAATAGGGTGACGCGATCCACACGCGCTTCTTGGCGGAGTGAATCGCGTGCACGAAGAAAAGACCGCAGGTCTCCAGGTCGTCGGCAGGCCCCGAAGGTATGACCAGCACGCTCTTGTCGCCGCTTTCAGAGCGCGCCGGAGACCAATTGAGCGCCGGCACCTCGTGAGTCGCCCAGTACCAGTCCTCAATGAAAGCGAACTGCATCGCCTGAACCGCTGGTCCGCGCACACAGACGTGCGTATCGCGCCAATGGCCGAATGAATCGCTTCGGCCCAGGTACTCGTCGCCGATGTTCAGCCCGCCCGTATATGCCGCACGCCCGTCCACGACGACGACTTTGCGATGGTTACGGAAATTGAGCTGAAAACGGTTTCGTATACCCTTGGTGGTGTTGAAAGGGCTCACCTCGACGCCGGCGTCCTTGAGCTCTCTGAGATAGGCGTTCGGCAGACCGAGACATCCGATCTCGTCAAAGAGCAGGTATATACGAACTCCGGCTCGCGCCTTACTTATCAGGGCACGCTTGAATTCACGACCAATCTCGTCGTCCTCTATGATGAAATACTGAATGAGTATGTAATCCCGCGCAGATTCGATTTCCCTGAAAATAGCCGCGAAGGTCTGCTCGCCGTCAATGAGAAGCTCGGCATCGTTGTAGCGAGTGAAAGGCATCGCGGCCAGCTCCTCCATCACGCGGAAATTCATGCGACTCTCGTCGGGCCGTACGACAAACTCTGGAAGCTCTGGGATGATATTGTCGATTATCGGTTGAATATCACGGCTCTCGGTGCGCCGCGCGTCGATATATCCGTGGTATTTGCTGCGCCCGAAAATCCAGTAGAGCGGCACCGCCACGTAGGGAAAGGTGAGAAGGCTGACTACCCAAGCGATCGAGCCCTGGGACGTGCGAACCGTCATCACCGCGTCGATGGCGAGGACGATACCGGAGACATAGAAGAACCCGGCGAGCGCAAACCCTATGATGAGCCAGTCTTCGCTTATCATGTTGCCGCCGTCGACTTGCGGATCAGGCCGGCGAGCCCGGAGCCGTGCCGTGGAGCATCATTCTCAGACCGATCAGAATCAGAGCCATGCTCGCGACCATTACCAGAGTGATGGTCTGCGCGAAGAACAGTAAAGCCAGCACGGCCACAATTATCGGTATGACGCTGTAAACGAAACTCGATGTGCGTGTGGGCCCGATTTCACGGATGCTCAAATTATACAGGAGATAGCCCAGTCCCGATCCGCAGATTCCCATATACAGCACCGCAAGTATCGATGCATGCGATATCTCCCGGATCGCCGTCAACGGGGCCTCGAGGGGCGCGAGCAGCAGCAGCAAAGCCACCCCGAACAGGGTCGCATAGTAGGTCAGCGCGAACCCCGAGTAGCGTGCAAGCATGGCCCGGACGAGAAGCGCATAAATTACCCAGCTCGCCACCGAGAGAAGCATCAGCACGTCTCCTTTGTTGAATCGGACTGCGAGGATCACGGCCAAATCTCCCCGGGAGATCAGAACGAGCACGCCAAGGAGAGCCAGAACGACACCGGCATAGTTCCACAGAGTGAGGCGCTCTTTTATGAAAACCGCCGCGGCCACACTCGTCACGACTGGACTGAGCGCGTTGATGATGGCGGTGTTGGCCAC
>JABAOE010017414.1_pt1 | contig 17061 bp, 18 predicted proteins | sample 7062141 | NCBI WGS metagenome assembly JABAOE01 (sample SAMN14538627, study PRJNA623070) | marine sediment metagenome | biome: marine biome [ENVO:00000428]; feature: marine pelagic biome [ENVO:01000023]; material: deep marine sediment [ENVO:00002113] | place: India: Gulf of Khambhat ... | reverse complement strand
GGGACCGAGTTCGGCCAGACCTGGGAATGGAATCACCGCGAGTCGCTGCCATGGCACTTGCTCGATTACCCGGTGCACGCCAGCGTGCAGCGACTCGTCAGCGATCTGAACGCGGTATATCGCGGCGAGCCGGCGCTGCATCGCTACGACTTCGAGGGTCGGGGTTTCGAATGGCTGCAGTGGGAAGACGCCGAGCAGTCGGTGCTGAGCTTTGCGCGCCACGGCGACATCGAGGAGGTGCTGGTCGTGCTGAACCTGACACCGGTGCCGCGCGAAGGGTATCGAATCGGCGTCGATCGCCCCGGCGTTTATCGCGAAATCTTCAGCTCGGACTCGGAGCACTATGGCGGCAGCAATGTCGGCAACCCCCTGCCGCTGCAAAGCGAAGCGGTGCCGGCGATGAATCGCGAACATTCGATCACGGTCACGCTGCCACCGCTCGGGGGCATCTTGCTGCAGCTGACCTGACTGGGTCAGCCGGACTCGAAAACAAGCACGCAGCGACGCGGGACATCGATCTTCGTCTTCCGGGTGCGTCGCTGGTCGGACGGTGCCAGAATATCCCGCGGCGCCGCCGCCGACGTATCGACGGCCAGGCGCCACCGGACGGAGTCGATCTTCGGAAGCGCGTGCCGCGTCGGTGCGTCGCCCATGTTGAGCGCAACGTGCAGCGCGCCTTCGCCTTCCTCGACCGGGGCCAGCGTGAATGCCAGGAACCGAGCGTACGGGTCGTCCCAGTCCGGCGGCCCGAGATTCGGACCGTGCCAGGTGATGTCAGGGATTGCGCATCCCTCGGCGGGTCTGCCGGTCAGGAACCGGTCGCGGCGGAGCGACCGATGCCGCATACGCAGCGCGATCATCTCACGCGTGAAACGGACCATGTCGGCGTTCTCTTCGACCAGCGACCAGTCGATCCAGCTGGTCTCGTTGTCCTGACACCAGGCGTTGTTGTTGCCGTTCTGGCTCCGGTGCATCTCATCGCCAGCCAGCAGCATCGGCACCCCCTGGCTCAGGAGCAGGATTGTCAGACAATTGCGGACCTGCCGGTGACGGAGTGCGAGGATGGCCGGATCGTCGGAGGGGCCCTCCACGCCGCAGTTCCAGCTGTAATTAGCGTTGGTGCCGTCGCGGTTGTCCTCGCCGTTGGCCTCATTGTGCTTGTGGTTGTAGCTGACGAGGTCCAGCATCGTGAAGCCGTCGTGGCAGGTGACGAAGTTGATGCTGTTGATCGGCAGGCCGCCCTGCGCCGCGAACAGGTCGCCACTGCCGGCAAGCCGCGATGCGACTCGGCCGATCAATCCGGGATCACCGCGGACGAAGCGCCTGATGACGTCGCGATAGTCGCCGTTCCATTCCGCCCAGCGGAAGCCGGGGAAGTTACCGAGCTGGTTGGCACCGGCGGCATCCCACGCCTCGGCGATTAGCCGCGTATCGGCGAGGTCTGGCGAGAACTCGATGTTCCAAAGCACCGGCGCGTGTTGCATCGGCTCGCCGTTTTCGCCGCGTGCCAGCGCGCTTGCCAGGTCGAACCTGAAACCATCGACATGCATCTCGCGCACCCAGTAATTCACGCATTGCTGAAGCAGCTGCGCGACGACCGGGTGATTGGCGTTGATCGTGTTGCCGCAACCGGTGTAGTCGCGGTAGTGCCGGCGATCTTCAGAGTCCAGGTGGTAGTAGATGTCGTTGGCGAGGCCCTTCAGGCTGAAGACCGGTCCGCTCGCGCCGCCCTCGGCGGTGTGGTTGAAGACGACATCCAGGATGACGCCGATGTTCGCCCGGTGCAGCGCCTTGACGAGGTCGCGAAACTCCGAGCGCACATCGTCGCCGGCAGCGTAGGCGGGGTGCAGGGCGAAGAACGAAACCGGGCTGTAGCCCCAGAAGTTCGAGAGGCCGAGGTCCCCGGTCTTGAGCGGGACGTCCTGACCGTCGAAGGCCGTGACCGGAAGCAGTTCGACGTCGGTCACGCCGAGCGACTTCAGGTAAGGGATCTTGCCGATCAGGCCGCGAAACGAGCCGGCCTTGGCCACGCCGGACGAAGGGTGCCGCGTGAATCCGCCGACGTGCAGTTCGTATATGACGCTGTCGCGCAGCGGATGATTGAGCGGCTGGTCGTCCTCCCAGTCATACGAATCTTCCTCGACGACGCCGCGAATCGCGGTGTATGAGTGCTTGCCGATCGATGCGTGGGCGCGGTTCCAATGCGTCATCGAGACGACGCGTGCCCATGGATCCAGGAGTTGACGATCGGTTCCGACGCGCAGAGCGTGGGCGTCGTCGTGCGGCGGCTCGCCGATCCACCACGTGTATTGCAGGCCGGGACGCGCACCGACGACGAAAACATGCCAGAAGAAGAATGTCCGGTTTGTGACGGGGTCGAGTTCTATCCTCTGACAGGGCTGCCTGTCGGCGTCGGCGTCGAACAGCAGCAGGGTGGCCGCATGACCGTGGCGCGTGAAAATCGAGAAATTGACGCCGTCGGCCGTGGCTGTTGCCCCGGCGGGGTATCCCCGGCCCGCGCGAACTCCGTACGGCGCCGCTGCCATCGCCAACCTACAGCCAGTGCATCAGGCCCATTTCGTATGGGTGCGACAAGTGAGGATGCTGCGGCACCGCGCGAACTTCGTACGTCAGCGCGCCGCACCACGGCGCCATGCAATCCAGCTCGTAACGCCAGGTACCCCCTTGGGTCGAGTCGTGGGAGGGTTCGAGCGGCACGACCGCGATGACCTCGTCGCCGAGGTGCCGAATGCCGTCGCCGACGCGTGTGCCCTGCGAATACCGCGGGACCGGCACCGTCAGCTGAGAGCACATGACGCGGCGAAGCACACATTCGACCCGTATGTCCGCGGGTCCGAGCCCGCTCGATTTGACGTCGACGGCCAGTCGCAGCCGCTCGCCGTGCTCGATCCGGCCCCCGGTCTTCGATGCGAGCTTGATCTTGACGCTCGGCCAGGCGGCTCGCAGCTTGACCTTCCAGGCCGCCAATTCGGTGGCCGGTGCGTAGCGGTCGGCGGCCAGTTCCCGGCCTCGCTGCGCGGCGGGCCCATAGAAACCGCAGGCGTAATCGTGCAGGACGCGGTAGCTGTTGAAGTGCGGCAGCGCGGTGGCCATGGATTGCTGACAGGCCTGTACCCAGCCCGGCGAATAGCCGAGCTTGTCGTGGCGATCGTAGTAGAGTGGTATGACGTTGTCCTGCAGGATCTCGTACAGCGTGCGGGCGTCGTGCGAATCGCGTTCCGCGGCGTCGCCGCTGTTCGCTGATGGGGGTATCGCCCACCCATTGCGTCCGTCATAGGCCTCGGCCCACCATCCGTCCAGCACGCTGAGGTTTACGGTCCCATTGATCGCCGCCTTCATGCCGGACGTGCCGCTCGCCTCGAGTGGATATGTCGGGGTGTTCAGCCAGACGTCGACGCCGGCCGTCAGCAGCCGGCCCAGGCCCATGTCGTAGCCCTCGACCAGCAGTATCTTGCCCACCAGCCCGGGCATGCCCGCCACGCGGTGGATCTCTTGCAGAATTTGCTTGCCCGGCTCGTCGGCGGGGTGAGCCTTGCCGGCGAACACGAACACGACCGGACGATCTTCCTTGTCGACGATTTCTCGCAGCCAGTTCAGATCCTTGAACAGCAGCGTCGCACGTTTGTAGGTCGCGAAACGGCGGGCGAAGCCGATGGTCAGGACATCCGGATTTTCCGGGTCGATGTATTTCAGCATGCGCTGGCCATGCGATTCGCTGACCTGGTTGCGCGTGAACTGTCGTTGCAGGCGTTCGCGCAATGCCGTCAGCATATCGCTCTTGACGCGCTGATTGACGTACCAGAAGCGGCCCGCCGGGATGTCCCGGATATTCTGCATCAGCGTTCGATCGGACAGCTGATATCGCCACGATGGACCGAGATACTCCTCGAGCAGGCTGCCCCATTCCTCGCGCATGAAGGTTGGAACGTGCACGCCGTTCGTCACGTAGCCGATCGGATTTTCATCGGGCGGCACGTCTGGCCAGACGTCGCGACAAATCTCGGACGACACCCCGGCGTGAATTCGGCTGACGCCGTTGATGGCGCGGGCGCCGGAAATCGCGAGCCGCGTCATGTCGAAATGGCCCTCCTGGTTACTGCGGCCGAGTTCGAACACGGTCTGGTCTTCGACGCCGAGCTCCTTGATGAAGGGCCGCAGGTGCCGCAGTAGCAGGTCGTGCGGGAAGAAGTCGTGGCCGGCGGCGACAGGAGTGTGCGTCGTGAACACAGTCTGCGCCGCGACGGCCTCGATGGCGGCGGCGAACGTCAGGCCGCTCGCCACGAGCTCGCGGGCGCGCTCCAGGACCTGGAACGCCGAGTGGCCCTCGTTGACGTGAAATACCGTCGGCGCCATGCCGGCCGCGCGGAGTGCCCGAACCCCCCCGATGCCGAGTATGATTTCCTGCATCAGCCGCGTCTCCGCATCGCCACCATACAGGTTGCGGGTAATTTCCCGGTCTTTGGCATCGTTGTCGGGAATGCCCGTATCCAGCAGCAGCACCGTCACACGGCCGACGCGCACCTGCCAGACCTTGATGGCCACGCGGCGCTCCGGAAAGTCGCAGAAGACCTTGATATCGTTCCCGTTCTTGTCCTGCAGTGGCGTCACCGGGGTGTCGTCGGCCTCAATGTGCGGGTACTCGGCGATCTGCTGGCCGTGACCATCGATCAGTTGTCGGAAATATCCGCGCCGGTACAGCAGGCCGATGGCGACGAACGGCAGACGCAGGTCGCTCGCGGTCTTGCAGTGGTCCCCGGCCAGGATGCCCAGTCCGCCCGAGTAGTTAGGAAAGCTCTCGTGGTATCCGTACTCGGCGCAGAAATAGGCGACCAAGTCCTCACCGGTCAGCCCCGCCTGAGGGTAGTCCGTAAGACCCTGCTCGTGGTAGGAATCGAACTCGACGAGCACACGTCGATACGCGCCGAGGAATGTGTCGTTGGTGGCGGCGTTCTCGAGTATGCCCTGATCGACGGAGCGCAGGAACACTTTCGGGTTGCGGCCGGTCTTCCACCAGAGTTCCCGGTCCAGCATGTTGAAGAGCCGCCGCGTCGGACGGTGCCAGCTGAACCAGAAGTTGGCGGACAACTCCTCGAGGCGGGCGATCCGGCCGGGAAGTTTGGGGAGGACCTGGAGCGGGAAAGTCTGCCCGGACATCTTGTTATCTGCCTGCAACTGTCGAGGACACCCCACGCGCCCCGGCGGCGTCGATTATGCTATGCGCTGCGCGGTTGGGCAACGCGCAGCGCGGCCCGCTGGTTAACCCCTGATTGTCTTGGCGGCCTTCGCCCGCGCGGCTTCCGCCCTCTTGCGGGCAGCCGCAACGGCTTTCTCGGCGTCTTTGCGAGCCTTGGCCGCTTTCTTCTTCGCCTGCGCGATCGCCTTCTTCTTGACGGACCAGGGTGGTCCCTTGATGTCGGCTTCCTTGGCGATATGCTGAATCAGCTTGGCGGCGAAGACTTTCTGTTCCGCCGCAGCTTTCGCCTGCTCGGCCGAACGGACCGCGTCCATCGCGGCCTTCATCGCCTTCCTGACCGCGTCGGTCTGAACCTTCTTCTTCCGCGCTGCTGATGGAGCCGAACGCTTCTTCGATTTTGCCTTTGCCTTTTTCTTCGCCTTCGCCATGATAATCCCCCTCACGGTGTGTCGATCCGCGCGTACTACTTTCTTGTCGTCGACATTTGATTACGGACAAGTACCTATGCAGGCACCGCCATCGCTCGGTCAGACTACCGCAGTATTGTCGGGAAATCCACGCGTCGGGAAAAGTCAGATGACGAAGCCGAAAAAGAAGAGCCGCACGCGGCGGACGATGGCCGATAAGGCCGATCGCTATGAGCTATACGAAGCGTCCGTACAGAATGTACCGGAGGAATGTTCGATGATCGATTTTGCATTCCGGCAGATTCGTGGTCGGAAAGCAAGATCCCTGCGCGAAGATTTTTGCGGCACGGCCGCAGCGGCCTGTGAGTGGGTGACACTCGGTCGCTCGCGGCACGCGTTCGCCATCGACCTGGACGACGATGTCCTCGAGTGGGGTCGTTGTCACAACGTGGCCGCACTCAAGAAGAGCGAGCGGAAGCGTGTGGCCTTGATTCAGGGCGACGTGCTGAGCGCCCAGGCTCCGCCGGTTGACGTGATTGTCGCATTCAACTTCAGCTACTGGGTATTTCAGCAGCGGTCGCTGCTACTGCACTACTTCGAGACGGTCTTCGACGCCCTGACAGCCGACGGAATCTTCTTTCTCGACGCATTCGGCGGCCCGCAGGCGTTCAAGGTGGTCAAGGAGCGCACCGCGTTCGACGATTTCACCTACGTTTGGCACCAGGCAAGCTACAGCCCCGTGACGGGCCGTATGAAGACCCATATACATTTTGAGTTTCCCGACGGCTCGAGGCTCAGGCGGGCCTTCTCTTACGTCTGGCGCGTCTGGACGGTGCCGGAGATCCGCGACTTGCTGGAAGAGGCCGGCTTTACCAATGTCACAGTCTGGTTCGAACTCCGGGACGAAGACGGGCAGGGACTCGGCGAGTGGCTCCCCGCGGCGGACGGACCCGATGATCCGGCCTGGATAGCGAACATCACGGCCGAGAAGCCCGCATGAATCCGGCCGCCCCATCGCGGGGACGTTCAATCGTCGCGCGCGCAATCGATCGCCGCGGCACCCTCCGAATGCTCGGGTGCGCGGGCACGCTTGCGGCGCTGCCGGCGGTCCGAAGATCGGACGGCGTCTCGATTCGGCGGCACGGACCAGCCCGGTCTAGCGGCGGGCGGCGCCGCGAGACGCGTTGCTCGATGTTTTTTTGGAGTTCGATCGAACTCCGATAAGATGCGTTGCACGCATGACCAACCGCATAAGAATAAAGCGTGGCCTCAATGTCCCGATCGCCGGTGCGCCGAAGCAGGTGATCACGCCCGGTAACCCGGTCACGGAAGTCGCGCTGCTCGGCGTCGACTACGTCGGCCTGAAGCCCCGCATGCTGGTCGATGTCGGCGACCGGGTCTCACTGGGTGATCCGCTGTGCGAGGACAAGCATGACCCGGACGTGAAATTCGTCGCGCCCGGCGGTGGGCGCGTCAGGGCGATCAATCGCGGGCGTCGGCGGTCGCTGCAGTCGGTCGTCATCGAGTTGGACGAGGCCGATGCGGCGGCTCGGTCATTCCGGGCCCACGATCCGGCGTCGCTGACTTCAATCGGCCCGGAAGCGGTCCGCGCGCAGCTGCTCGAGTCCGGGGCATGGGCAGCGCTGCGGACGCGTCCTTTCAATCGCGTTCCCAAGTCGACCGACAGACCCCGCTCGATATTCGTTACCGCGATCGATACGCGGCCGCTCTCGGCCGATCCGCGCGTCGTCATCGAGGACCAGCGCGAGGCCTTCGTCAACGGCCTGCGCGTCGTCGCGCAGTTGACCGAGGGCGCCGTCTACCTGTGCACCGGGCCCGACTGGTCCGGTCCCGATGTCCAACTCGGCAGGTTGCGGCGCGCCGAATTCGAAGGACCGCATCCGGCCGGGCTTCCGGGCACGCACATTCATTTCCTGGATCCGGTCGGAGCGGATCGCACGGTCTGGCACATCGGATACCAGGACGTCATCGCGGTCGGCCAACTGTTCGTCACCGGGAGGATCCGGACCGAGCGGGTCGTCGCGCTCGGCGGGCCCGGCGTCATCGCGCCGCGGCTGATCCGCGCCCGCGCCGGTGCCTTGACCAGCGCCATCGTAAACGGCGAGGTGCACCGCGACATGCGCTGCCGTGTCCTGTCCGGTTCGGTACTCGCCGGTCGCATCGCCGCCGGCCCCACCGGTTACCTCGGGCCGTACCAGAACCAGATCTCGGTCGTGCCGGAGCAAAGCGAGCGGCGCCTGTTCGGCTGGGCACGCATACGCTCGGAGGCCTACTCGTTCGCCGGACTGCTGATGTCGTCCGACTATCGGGGTCGGCAGCAGCTCACGACGGCACGGCACGGGCGCCTCGCGGCGATGGTACCGGTCGGCGCGTTCGACCGAGTGATGCCGCTCGATATACTCGCCGCGCCGCTGTTGCGGGCGCTGCTGGTGAGGGACACCGATGCGGCGCAGGCGCTGGGCTGCCTCGAACTGGCCGAGGAAGATCTCGCACTCAGTTCGTTCGTCTGCCCGGCGAAGCAGAATTACGGCGTCGCGTTGCGGATGAGCCTGGACCGGATCGAGCGGGAAGGCTAATGGCTCTGAGGCGCGCACTGGACGGTTTGCAGATGCGGGCCCGGCCCGGCGGGCGCTTGCATCGCTATCGCGCGCTGATCGAGATCCTCGACCGGCTGTTTTATTCGTCCGGCGACATGACCATCGGCGCGCCGCACGTCCGCGACGGAAACAATGTGCAGCGTCTGTTCAACACCTTCATCATCGCGACGCTGCCGTGCTGGCTGATCGGGTTGTGGAACGTCGGCGTGCAGACCAGCCTCGAGATGGCAGAACTGGGGCTCGCGAGTCTGCCCGGCTGGCGCGGCGTGATCGTAGGCCTGCTCGGCTTCGGCTATCACCCGGACCATGCATTCGCCTGCTTCTTCATCGGGCTGCTGTATTTTCTGCCGATTTTCCTGGTCACGCTTGCGGTCGCGATGTTCTGGGACGTCGTGTTCTCGACCGTGCGGCGGCGCCCGCTCGACGAGGGGCTGCTCGCGACCGTGTGGTTGTTCGCACTGATCATGCCGGCGAATGCGCCGTTGCTGCGCGTCGCGCTCGGCATCTCGTTCGGCTACGTTGTGGGGAAGTCGATCTATGGCGGATCCGGGCGATACCTCGTCTGCCCGGCGCTGCTAGGCTATGTGTTCCTGCTGTTTGCGTATCCGGATCTGTTATTCGCCGATAGCGCGTGGGTCCCGGTGCCCGGCGTCGAGCGCACGCCACCGCTCGAACTGGCCGCGTCGGGTGGGGTCGAGGCTGTGCTCAAGGCCGGCTACACGCCCTGGTCGCTGTTCCTGGGCGCTCGGCCCGGTGCCATCGGCGCCACGTCGGTGCTGGCATGCCTGCTCGGCGCGGTATACCTCGTTTTCACCGGCGCCGCCTCGTGGCGCGTGATGCTCGGCGCGCTGTTCGGCATGATCGGCACCGTACTGCTGTTCAATGGCCTCGCCGGCGAAGGCAACGTCGTGTTCGAGATCCCGTGGACGTGGCACCTGGTGATCGGAGGTTTCGCGTTCGGCGTCGTGTTCTTCGCGACGGATCCGGTCACGGCGGCGATGACCAACCCCGGGCGCTGGGTCTACGGCGCGTTGGTGGGTCTGCTGACGGTCGTCATTCGCGTGACGAATCCCTCGTATAACGAAGGTGTGCTGTTTGCCGTGTTGCTGGCCAGCCTGTTCTCCCCGATCATCGACTTCGTGTTCATCGAGCTGAACGCCCGCAGGCGCCGGCGTCGTCTCGCGGCGGATCGCCCATGACGAACGACAGCCCGATGAAGGCAATCCTGGTCGTGCTCGGCACGGCGTTCGTGTGCTCGCTGCTCGTCACGCTGTCGGCGGTCAGGTTGCAGCCGATCCAGCGCGCTTACCAGGATCTCGAGCGCAACCGGTTCATCGTCAGCATCAGCGGTATCGTCGAGCCGGCACGGGAGCTGTCCGACGGACAGGTGGCGGCGGTGTTCGGGGATCTCGAAGCACGGCTGGTCGACATCGACGCCGCACGATTCGACGACAGCATGAATCCGCTGTCCTTCGACCAGCGCCAGGCGGCCGCGGACCCGGAGACGAGCGTGCCGATCCCGTCGGAACTGGATCGCGCGAGCCTCGGCCGGCGGGCGCGTTATGCCACCGTATTCATCGTGGGCGACGTCGGGCGCCCGGACAGGATCATTTTCCCGATTCACGGGCAGGGCATGTGGTCGACGATTTACGGCTACCTCGGGCTCGAAGGTGACCTGAACACCATCGCGGCCGTGACGTTCTACGAGCAGGGCGAGACCGCCGGCATCGGAGACAAGATCCTTGAGCCCGGCTGGCAGACAAAATGGCATGGCCGAAAACTCGTTGACGAGAACGGTGTGCTGGCATTTCGTATCGCCGACGGTGCCGTCGCCGAGGGAACGCCGGCCGCGGATCACCAGGTCGATGCGATTGTCGGTGCGACGATCACAGGCAATGCCGTGACCGCGATGATTCAGTACTGGTTCGGACCGCACGGCTTCGGGCCGCTGCTCGAGAACCTCCGGAACGCTCGGACCCGGTCCGAAATGAACTCCGTGAAGTCCAACACAGCGAGGCCAACTCAATGAGCGCGACCCGCCAAGCCCTGACAAAACCGCTGTTCGACGAGAATCCCGTGACGCTGCAGGTTCTCGGAATCTGTTCGGCGCTGGCGATCACGAACTCCCTGTACTCGGCGCTGATCATGAGCCTGTGCCTGACGTCGGTGCTGGCATTTGCGAACGTCTCGATCAGCCTGATCCGCCGGCATTTGCCGAGTTCGGTCCGGCTGATTGTGCAGGTCACGATTATCGCGACCGGCGTCATCGTGGTGGACGAGTTACTGAAGGCCTATCTGCCCGATACGGCGCGGACGCTGTCGGTGTTCGTCGGTCTGATCGTGACTAATTGCATCGTGCTGGGCCGCGCCGAGGCCTACGCCGTGCAGCACAGCGTCGGACTGAGCTTCATGGACGGGATCGGAAACGGGCTCGGATACGCGCTGATTCTCGTCGCGACCGCGACGATACGCGAATTCTTCGGTACGGGTGGCCTGCTCGGCGTCAACCTCGTCGATCTCGCAAGCGATGGAGGTTGGTTCGAGCCGAACGCCCTGCTGCTGCTGCCGCCGAGCGCGTTTTTCATCATCGGTTTCTTCATCTGGGGCCTGCGCAGCTGGAAAACCTGGCAGGTCGAGAAGCCCGAGTTCGAGCCGATTCCGGTTGGCGAGCTGGGAGTCGACTGATGGATGCGCTGTTCGGACTCTTCATCAGGTCGATCTTCGTCGACAACCTCGCGCTGGCGTTCTTTCTGGGCATGTGCACGTTCCTGGCCGTCTCGAAACAGATCAAGACCGCGATTGGCCTGGGTGCGGCGGTGATACTCGTACAATTCATCACGATCCCGGTCAATAACCTGATTTACAACTACCTTCTGCGGGACGGAGCACTGTCGTGGGCCGGCCTCGGCCACCTCGACTTCAGTTATCTGAGCCTGATCAGCTACATCGGCGTCATCGCGGCAATGGTGCAGATCCTGGAGATGGCGCTGGCACGGTATTTCCCGCTGCTGAACAATGCGCTGGGAATTTACCTTCCGTTGTTGACCGTGAACTGCGCGATCCTCGGCGGTTCGCTGTTCATGGAACAGCGGGATTACACGTTCGCCGAAAGCGCCGCCTACGGCCTGGGAGTTGGTGCAGGCTGGGCGCTGGCGCTGATCGCGCTGGCCGGTCTCCGCGAGAAGATGCGTTACAGCGACGTTCCGGAAGGGCTGCAGGGGTTGGGCATCACGTTCGTTACCGCGGGTCTGATGTCGCTCGCGTTCATGGCGATGGCCGGGATACAGGTATGAGTACCCGGGCAGAGCGTGCCGAGTGATGCAGGAGATCGCTCTAGGCGTGACCCTGTTCACCGGCATCGTGCTGGTGCTGGCGCTGATCATCATGCTGGCGCGCTCCTGGCTCGTGCCCAGCGGGAACGTGACGATCACCGTCAATGACGAGCGCGATCTGCATGTACCGGTGGGCGACAAGCTGCTGACGGCGCTGGCGGCCAACGAACTGTTCCTGCCGTCGGCCTGCGGTGGCGGCGGCTCCTGCGGGCAGTGCACCGTGCAGATTCTCCGTGGCGCCGAACCGCTGCTGCCGACCGAGGCCTCACATATCACGAAACGCGAGGCGGCGGCCGGCGAGAGACTCGCGTGTCAGGTCGCCGTCACGCACGACCTGCGCATCCGTGTCCCGGAGGCCGTGTTCGGCGTCCGTCAGTGGGCCTGTACCGTGCGGTCCAACGACAACGTCGCGACCTTCATCAAGGAGCTCGTGCTCGAGCTGCCCGAGGGCGAGATCGTGGAGTTCCGGGCCGGCGGCTACATTCAGATCGAATGCCCGCCTTACCATCAGTCATACAGTGATTTCGACATCCCTGCTCAATATCGAGACGATTGGGAGCGATACGGACTGCTGCGCCTTGAATCGACCGTCACCAGACCCGTCGTACGAGCATATTCGATGGCGAACTATCCGGACGAGAACAACGTCGTGATGCTGAATGTCAGGATCGCGACGCCGCCGCCGAATGCTCCGCCCGGTACGCCGCCGGGGGCCATGTCATCGTGGCTGTTCGGCCTCAAGCCGGGAGATGCGGTGACTGTATCCGGCCCGTTCGGCGAGTTTTTCGCGCGCGAGACCGACGCGGAGATGGTCTTCGTCGGCGGCGGCGCCGGCATGGCGCCGATGCGCTCGCACATCTTCGACCAGCTCAAGCGGCTGCGAAGCCAGCGCAAGATCAGTTTCTGGTACGGCGCGCGGAGCCTGCGCGAGGCATTCTATGTGGAGGAGTTCGATGCTCTCGCGGCCGAGCACGCCAACTTCGAGTGGCACCTGGCGTTGTCCGAGCCGTTGCCCGAGGACGGCTGGTCGGGGCCGACCGGCTTCATCCATGAGGTGTTGTACGAGAACTACCTGAAGGATCATGCCGCGCCGGAGGACTGCGAATACTATCTCTGCGGTCCTCCGATGATGACCTCCGCGATGGCGCACATGCTGGACGACCTCGGCGTCGAAGAAGAGAATGTCATGTATGACGATTTCGGTTGAAGAAATGAACTCGTTCACCTGCGGTTCAGCCGGAGCCGGCTATCCTGTGCTCGTCCGGAAGTCGGCGTCGTGAAGCCTGTCTGCGTCCGCGATTACATGGCGAAGCGCCTGGTCACGCTGAAACCGGAGATGGAGATCCTCCGGGCCGTGCACATCTTGCTGGAGCACGACTTTGGCGGCGCGCCCGTCGTCGACGACGCCGGGCTTCTGGTCGGCATCCTGACGGAGAAGGACTGCATGAAAATCGTTCTGAACGCCGGTTATCACTCGGAGTATGGTGGGCGCGTATCCGAGTACATGAGCCGCGATGTCGAGACGATGCGGCCCGACGACAGCATCGTGGAGGCCGCCAAGCGGTTCCTGGCGGAAAGCTTCCATCGCTATCCGGTCGTGGACAATAATGAACTGGTCGGCCAGATCAGCCGACGCGATGTCATGCGCGCCCTCGAACATTTGTGGTAAAAGCAGCGAACGAGCTCAAGGAGAACGACATGCGTGTAGCGCCATTCATCCCGGTGATTCTGATTGCTTCACTGAATGCGGCATCAGCCGGCGACGAAAGCGCCGCCAAGTGTCTCGAATGCCACGACCCGGCCGATTCGCTGAGCCTGGCCGGGGAGGGTGTCGACTATATCCTCGAGGGCATGAACATGATTCGGTCCGGCGAGATCAAGCACACGGTAAGCCTCGACGGCCTGAGTGACGACGATCTCAAGGCGATCGCCGCGGTGCTGGACGGCGGGAACTGACGCCGGCGGCCAGGCCGGTTCCCGAGTCTCTCGGCCGGAGTTTTGATCGGGGTCAGACCTGAAACGCTGACCCCGCTCTACAATGGCTCGTAGTCGAACGCCTGTCCTCCGATGCTCGCCTCGTACATCAGCCCGCCCTTCGAATAGACGAACGTGGCCATGCCGCCGCTCCAGTCGCCCTGCGCCGCTCCGCCCGGGCCGGCGTCACTCGCAGACGTCGACGTGCCGGCGGTGTTCGCCTTCGCGTGCGCGCCGGCGGTGACCGCGACGGCCGAGGCCTCGGCGCCGAACGCGAACTTGCCGCTGCTAAATTCCTCGAATGCGTCCTTGTTCTTGAACAGCACGATCTCGCTGAACGCGGTCCCGCCGAGCTGGAAGCCGACCGTTACCTGTCCCATCGACGCGTTGCCAACGTGGCGCCCGCCGACGTAGACGCGGCCATTGCCGAAGGCCCCGCCGATGAACAGGCCGCCCTTGCCGATCGTAGGGAACAGCGCGTAACCATAAGATTCCGCCAGCATCGCGGCGATCTGCGGTGTCGAGCTGAATTTCTCGAATGCGTCCGCGTACTTGGCGTCCCGGTCGGCATCATCGGCGGCCTGGATTCCTGGCGGCATGAGGAGCATGGCCAGGGCGAGCAAATGGATGGCGGTTTTCAGGGTTTGCCTGTGCACGTTCGAATCCTTTTCGAAAATCGACTAACCGTGGGAGTGTGGGTGTGCGGGAGCTACGCCGAGCCGTCGGTAGATATCGGCCACGATCCACAGAGGCCCGATCAAAAGGTACTGGATGTCGCGGAAGAATGATGGCCGCTGACCTTCGATCCCGTGACCGATAAACTGGCCGATCCAGGCGACGGCGAAGATCGCTGCGCAAGTCTGCCATAGTGGCCACGGCAGCGAGCTCAGCAACTCGATGATGACGATGGCCGTCACGACAACCACGAGCATCCCGACGGCGAGGCGTGGAGACAGCGCGACATAGTAGACCAGCACGAGCGCGATGAACGCGGTCGCCCAGTTCGCGTACGATCCGATGCTCGCAGCGAAGGCCGGCACCGGCAGCGACCACAACAGGCCCAACAGGCTCACCATGATCGCCGGCACACATACCCGGTGCAGCGCCTTGTTGACCGGGTTTTGGTGGTCCTTCGCGTACTCAGCGAGGTAGTAGTCGACCGATTGCATCGAGGCCGTCTCCGGACTGCTCCCGATGCCTATTCTAGCGCTTTGTCGCCCCCGCGGTCGTCAGTTCAGCACCCTGTAACCCCGCCCGCGCAAGCAGTTCTTGACGACGCGTGACTTCTCGCGCTCGCCGATCTGCGCGGAGCGTGAACCGCCGCCGATGGCGCCGAGCGCCGCCCCGGTGCCGACGTCGCCGAGCACTGCGCCGCTGGCCGCGCCGACTGCGCCGCCGGCGGCCGCCCCCCTCGCCACGCCTTTCTCGATGCGGACCTGGTCGCCGTAGTTCTCGCAAGTCTCGAGATCCCGCTCGAGTTGCACTAGATTGACGCCCTGGGTGTCGATCAGCGGCTCGGGATGCGAAAGACAGCCCGACAGCACCATCGCCAGGACCATGGCGGTTGCGGCTTGGGTGAGGCGCGGAATGAACCTGCTGTTGCGCATATCTGCATACCGCTCGTGTCTGCATGTTTAACGTGCGCGGCGGGCGGCGGTTGACATACGCTATTCCGATGATCGATGACCCCGAGCTCGCGTCCCTGGCGGACTTGTGTCGCCAACGGATGTCTCCGGCGCACCATGGCGACGCCGCCCGCTGGCTGGCCGCGCTGGACGGGCTGCCCGACATCCGGCCGAGTGAGGTGGAGCTCGGCGACACGGTGCGGATTGGCAAGCGCGTTGATCTCTCGCACCGGCAGGCCGAGAAACTCGAGGCGTCGCTCCGCGAGCTGCACCCATGGCGCAAGGGGCCGTTCGAGTTCTTCGGCCTTCACATCGACACCGAGTGGCGCTCGGACTGGAAATGGGCACGGATCGCGGCGGCACTCGGGGATCTTGCCGGCGCGCGCGTCCTCGACGTCGGGGCGGGTAATGGCTACTACGGCTGGCGAATGCTCGCGGCCGGCGCGGACTGCGTGCTCGGCGTCGATCCGACAATCGTTTACAACATGCAGCACCGGGCCGCATGTCACTACCTGGCCCAGGTCGCGGACCGGAATGCGCTGTTGCCGATCCGGTTCGATGAACTGCCCGCGGGGCCCATGTTCGATGTCGCGTTCTCGATGGGCGTCATCTACCATCGCCGCGACCCGCGCGCGCACATCGCGCGGCTGCGCTCGCACGTGTCGCGCGGTGGGCGGGTCGTCGTCGAGACGCTCGTCATCGGGCCGGATCATGCGCCCTGCCTGCAGCCTGACGGGCGTTACGCGCGCATGCGCAACATCTGGTGCGTGCCTACCGTCGAGACCCTGCAGCTCTGGCTGGCGGAGGCGGGCTTCGATGAAATCGACGTGGTCAGCATTGCGCCGACGACGCCGGACGAGCAGCGCAGCACCGACTGGATGCAATTCGAGTCGCTCCGCGACGCGCTGCATCCGGCGAACCCGAGCCGGACCGTCGAGGGCTATCCGGCGCCAGTGCGGGCGATCGTGACCGGACGGCTGCGGTAATATCCCGGCCTGGATTCAGACTGAGGGCAGCGACCCGTGCAGGAACTGGCGAAGAAGGACAAAACCCGATTCAACAAGCTGCAAAAGCGGCTCCGTCGCAACGTCGGCAATGCGATTGCGGATTACAACATGATCGAGGAGGCCGATCGGGTCATGGTCTGCCTGTCAGGCGGCAAGGACTCGTACGCGCTGCTCGATATCCTGCTGAATCTTCAGCAGATCGCGCCGGTCCGGTTCGAAATCGTGGCCGTCAACATGGACCAGAAGCAGCCCGGCTTCCCGGCGCACGTGCTTCCGGATTTCCTCGAGTCGCTCGGCATCGAGTACTACGTGGTCGAGCAGGACACATATTCGATCGTCAAGGCGAAGATCCCGGAGGGCAGGACGACCTGCGGACTGTGCTCGCGCCTTCGGCGCGGAACGCTGTATGCATTCGCCGAGAAAATCGGCGCGACGAAAATCGCGCTGGGGCATCACCGCGACGACATCGTCGAGACATTGTTCCTGAACATGTTTCACGGTTCTAAGCTCGCGGCGATGCCACCGAAGCTGCGCTCGGACGACGGGCGCAACATCGTGATCCGGCCGCTCGCCTATTGCCGGGAGACCGACCTCGCGAAGTACGCCGACGCGAAGCGGTTCCCCCTCATCCCGTGCAATTTGTGCGGCTCGCAGGACAACCTGCAGCGCCAGCAGGTCAAGCAGATGCTCCGCCAGTGGGAAAGGGAGTCGCCTGGCCGCGTCGCCGGCATCTTCCGGGCGCTGCAGAACGTGGCGCTGAGTCAGCTCGCGGATCGCGATCGCTTCGATTTCGCCGGGCTCGCGATCGACCGGTCGGGATCGCCCAGGCCATACGCTTTCGACGCAGCACGGGTGGTGGAGTCCGGGACGGATTGAGCTCAGA